>Ga0208958_1000083_pt1 | contig 126178 bp, 124 predicted proteins | sample RifOxyB1_FD_184032 | JGI IMG/M metagenome (GOLD analysis project Ga0208958, IMG submission 184032) | Soil microbial communities from Rifle, Colorado - Rifle Oxygen_injection B1 (SPAdes) | ecosystem: Environmental > Terrestrial > Deep subsurface > Rock core/Sediment | place: Rifle, Colorado...
TAAGTAAGGGAAAAAAATGAATTCTCCCGCCGCTGATCCTCCGCAATGCGCCACTGTGTCGAGTTCACCGTATCCCAGTCTCGTCTCGTTCCAACTGGAAGTTTTGATGGGAATGTTCTTCTTGAGCAGTGTGCCGGGTTTGGTGGTTGAAAAAACTTTCTTGTGTCTGAATGTCCTGAATTTCACGAGTCTCCTGTCAATCGTCGCCGATTTGATGAGCAATAATTTTTCCTTAACCGAGACAGGAGCAATCAGTTCCTTGAATTTTTCCAGAACCGCGATATATTCGGGAAGCATCGGCGCGAGCCTCTGTCCGCAGGGATAATCGAAAGTGGTCCATATTTTTTTGAGATAGTGGATAACGTTGGCGTCGTAGGTTTCCCGCCTTTTCGATTAATGGGACTCGCAAAACTCAAATCAACTTTGGCGGAAAGCATTTGAATCAGATAATTCCGATTCAATCCTGTGTTTTCAAAGAGTTCGTTCAGGATTGTTGTTTTCTCGAATCTCTCCGCTTGCAGATATCGCCCCTTGGCTTTCTTGACCAGTTCCTTCCTCGACTTTAAGCTCATTTTCATTGGAGATAACCTTAATTGTTAGCTATCTCCAAGGTTAGATTTTAAATGATAAATCGAATAGAAGGAAACTTAGGTTTTGGATGATTTACTGCGTTGTTTGACATTGTGCTTCGTATGTGCCATATTGTAATGCTAGAGTTTTTTGAAAATTAGCAATCAAATTTTCCAAGGGGGAAACATATGATACCGAAAGATCAAGCTTTTCTACAAAAGGTCAGAGCCTTTATGGCGCAGATCCAACCCTATTACTATGAGTTTGCCGCGGAGATCGAGACGTGGCATTTGGGCCCGGGCGTCTTTGCATTTATGGCTCGTTACATGGAGTCCGGCGGGATTCTCCTTAATCCGGGGATTGATGAGGCGGGGAATATCATGCTTGATATTTTCTCCGGGAGAACCGATATCACCCGCGAGTGCTTCAAGCCTGATATCCCGATAGAAAGACATCGCCTCGACGTCGGTTTCCTGCCCTTTCTCCTTGAGAGAGGATCCAAGGATTCCTGGTGGAAAAAAGATCCGCAGTGGAGCTTCGCGAATGGCCAACAAGCAATGGAAGTTGTCCGGGGAATAATCGTCCCCCCATTTGCGCTCTTCGACAAACCGCACTTCATCAATCCTTCACTGCCTCGTGTGGTATATTTTGGGCCGAACTATCAATGAGCTTCAAATAAAGGTAAGGAGAATAGAAGATGACAAGATACACGGAAATGACTGCAAAGGAAGGAAGGAAGGAAGGAAGGAAGGAAGGAAGGAAGGAAGGAAGGAAGGAAGTTCCTGCCGAATGTCTGGAACCTGTTTTTCAAACCTTTTACAGAAGCGAATTTCTTCGTCGAACCATGGGAAAACTGTGAGCTCGCCGACTGTGCCGATTTCCGAATGGATTCGGATGAAGTTTTTTTCTTCGTCACCGACGAAGGACTGATTAATTTCCTGAAAGAGGTTAAAGGAGAGCTTTGTCTCTTCGGCGCCTACAATCAGATCAATGTGTGTCAGATGAGGGCGCGGGGCCACGTCGCACTCGCAGAGGGGCATTCCGAAATCGAGCGGATCAGGAAGCGCCTACGCGACAGGATTGAATCCAGGGTGGGAGCACCGGTTCACAGGCTCAGCGAGAAGGAGGCCAAAGAGCGGTGTGTCATTCTTGAAAACGGTCTGCTGTTCCGATTCCTCGTCAGTTCCTACGCATACAGCATGTACGAACGTAGCTAAAAATTTACGCGCTAAAAGGAGGCAGAAGTCGTGATAATCTTGATGAAAACGTCGGAAGGGTTTGTTTGGATGCCGATTCGCCGTTGCACGATATGCGGCCAGGAAAACCCCGACCAACTGAAAAAATGCATCGAGCAAAAGGAAAAGGGGCTCGCAGAATTTCTGAAAAATGGGGGAGAATTGAGAGCCGCATAAATCTCAAGGAGGTGATCACATGGACTTTCGTCCACGAGTATTGGCAGTAGGGATGAACCTGCTCAAAGAGGAGGTTATGGATGAGGGACTAGTGCAAAGTCTGGAGAACATAACCATTGGTCATCTGAACGGGTGTACGCACATGGGTCTCCGAGGGGAAAATATTGTCTTCAACTTTTCGGTTGATCCTTCCGTCATGACGCCCGAGATCCCCGTCGTCTTCCGCATCAGTCTCCTGCCGTCCTGTCGGACAGACCTCACGAGGCTCGAAAGGGATGTCGTTGCGACCAAAATCGAGCGCGACTTCCATCGCATTCTTTACAAGAGGCCGAATATTCTGGTTTTAGTGGAATGTCTAGGGGCCAAGCAGGTCGGAATGTCGGTTCCTGAAGAAAAGGAATAGCAGTAATTCTGCAGGAGCTAAGAAAAAAACACTCGTCGGCTCACTCTGGGTAAATCCTAGGGTGAGCTATTTTTTATTACTCAAAAATAGACTATAATAGCTTAAGTTTTAATACTTTTCTCCATTCCCCGAAATACAAGGTTCTGACCACAATATCCTTGTATGATGGATCGGAAAAATGCCTTGTTTTGAGGTGTTTTTTTATTTGAAAATCTACTGTAAGATATATACAGTTAAACAAATATCTAAAGCCTATGGGAATTGAAGATGAATCAAAGAAAAGCGAAACACCAATAGTCAACGAAGTAAAGGAAGATGAGAAAGGAACGGTTAAAAAGAAAATCGATATTCTTGGTGTCGGCGAAATTGAATATACGGAAAAAACGGTGATGTTTCCGGAGAAAATTGTTCAGAAAACGGGCGGGGTGAAAGGGTATATTCGGAAGATGATTTCATGGGAAGAATTAATAAGATTTTGGGATCTTGATGAAAGTGAGTGGGAGAAAATAAAAGAAGGACAGGTTTATGATTCAAGAGAAGATTTAGAGGAAGAAAATAAACAAAAATTAGCAAGGGGTAGGATGGACTTATTGTGGGACGACAATACTTTAGATAAACACCCTCGAAAAAAATCACTAGAAAATTTTTTAATGACCGACGGATTCAATAAAATTATTTCTGAGTTAACTAACGAGGAATTTATCAATCAGACATTTAATCATGTTGTATTAGGTCGGCGGGAAGGACAACGAGAGTTAACAAAAGAGCGCATGCTTGAAATGTTAAATACAAAGGAGCTTAATTTGCCTTTCGATTATTACGGATTATTCTATGATCTTGAGGATGATAGACTTCTTTCCAGCTACGAATTATTTGGCAAGGCGAATTTGTCAGATGATTTATTGAAAAAATATATTCTATGTTATGAAAGTGATAGACTAATAGATCACTATTATTCTAAGGGTGACAAAATTTTGGTTTATCTTAAGTCAGATGTTTCCGAGAATGATTATATTTTATTTGAAAAAGAAATTAAATATGACGAAAAAGAAGGACCGTTGTTGAGCATAAAAACCGAGAGAAATAAACATGACGATATAATATTCCCGGACTTTGCTTTGTCAGAAGAAGAAAAGAAATTGATTATTGGTAAATTAGAAAAATGTAAGAATGTTTATTATTATTCAAGTTATGGTTTAAATCTTACAAATCAACAGGAGTTTTGGAGGGGTTATCATTTTCATGGTAAATATAATGCAAATGGGATAAGTCCTAATAATATTGTCCTTGGTTTTAAGTTTGATACCCGAAATTCCGTTTTGCGAGATTATTGCACGAAAATTCTTAATTTGGTGAAAGAACAAAAGGCGAGAAAAAGCGAAAAGGATTCATATTATTATCGAAAAAATTCAAGAGATAAAGATGCTCGAAGTCTTGCCATTAATACAGTGAAAAGTTTAGTGGAACCAATGAGAGAATGGAAAGGACAAAAGGTTTCTGCGACAGGGCGTATCGGCAACAGTCTCGAGCGAGGAGAGCATCCATACTTGCCAATAGTTGTGAATCATCCCAACCTTCCTGAACTTCGTTGGTGCCATGCAGATTATGCAGCTATTCCGACAAAAAACGGCTATAACATTATAGAAATGATAACTTAGGAGTATTTCCCGAAATACAAGGTTCTGACCCTCATATGTTGATATTATATTCCCGCAAAACGCCTGAAATACGGCGGTTTTTGTTTGGCTTTTTCTTTTTTCAAAAACATTGTATATTATAAAGCCAGGATGAAGACGCCTGATTTACGAAAAACCAGGATAATATCCACTACAACTAGTTGTAGTGGAAAAATTGATAATTTTTATGCGTTTTTATTTCAAAATATTCCTATTGGCAGTAGTTGCGGCGATACTGCTCTATTTCTTTTGGCCGTTTGGAAAGCGGAATTTTGACCGAGATATGGCTTTTGCGGTGGAATTTTCCGACAATGGAATGAATTTCGAGGCCAGCGCGGACAAAGAAACAGTCGGTGAATTTCTTGAAGAAACGGGCATCGAACTTGGAGAAAAGGATTTTGTTTTCCCCTCACCGGAAGCGAAAATTTTTCCCGGAAGCCGAATAATCATCCGCCGCGCCTTGCCAATTGCAATCGCCGTTGACAACCAAAAAATAAGTCTCGACACACTCGGAACGACAGTCCGAGACGCGATAAACGAGGCCGATGTTGTTCTTTCCCACGCTGACAAAGTCAGTCCCGAAATCAATACTTTGTTGAAACCGAATCTCGACATCGTCGTCACAAGAATAAATTTCGAAGAGGTGAAAATTGAAGAAGCTATCCCTTTCCAAACGGTTGAAAAAGAAGACAAGACAGTCCTATGGCGCAAGCGCGAAACCAAGCAAAAGGGAGAAAAAGGCATCCGGGAAAAAACTTATAAAATCACCTATACCAACGGCAAAGAAACCAACCGGCAATTGCTGGGAAGCAAAATCACGAAAACACCCGTTTCCCAAATCGAAGTCGTCGGGACAAAAATCATTGTCGGAAAAACCCAGACGGGAGCAGCAACCTGGTATGTCTTTGGCGACGACCTCACTTGCGCGAGCCTTGATTTTGCTCGCGGAAAATACCTCCGCGTCACGAACCGCGCCAACGGGAAATCAGTTATCGTCCAGGTGAATGACTCGGGACCATACGGCAAAGGCCGCATCATCGACCTCAACAAAAAAGCTTTTCAGAAAATCGGCGATATCGGCGCGGGGGTGATCAATGTGAAGGTAGAAGAGATTTTAAATTGACAGCTACGCTGTCATACCGAGCGAAGCCGAGGGATCTTTGCTAATAATCCAGTAGCTAGTTATTTGCTCATACACGCAGATTCCTCCGCTCGCTTTGCTCGGTCGGAATGACAAAAAATAATATGATTCCTAAAAAATCACTTGGTCAAAATTTTCTGATTAATGAAGAAATTGCCGAAAACATTGCGGATTCGGCTGATTTGTCAGGCAGAGACAACGTCCTTGAGATTGGTCCGGGAAAGGGAATTCTTACGAAATATCTTGCCCAGAAAGCAGAGAATGTTTTGGCGCTGGAAATTGACTTTAATCTGGCCAAGAAACTGGACGGTGAAAATTATAAAAATACAAAAATCATCAAAGGGGATATTTTGAAAATAAATCTGCCGAAATTGATCGAGGAGAATCATTTCAAAAATTACAAAGTCGTTGCCAATCTTCCATATTACATCACTTCCAAAATAATCCGCCTGTTTCTCGAGACAAAATATCCGCCGAGCGAGATGATTTTGATGGTTCAAAAGGAAGTCGGAGAGAGAATCATTGCCCTTGATAGAAAAGAAAGCATCCTGTCCATATCCGTGAAATTTTATGCCGATCCGGAAATTTTATTCTTCGTATCGAGGAAAAACTTCGACCCCGCGCCAGAGGTTGATTCAGCGGTCATAAAAATAACAAGAAAGAAAAAAATTCCAGATATTTACCCTGTTAAATCCCGCGGAGCGGGGTCCCGCCAAAGCGGGACATTTAACAGGGTGAAGTTTTTCTCTCTCGTCCGCGCCGGATTTTCTTCAAAAAGAAAAACGCTCGCGAACAATTTGTCCGCGAGTTTTTCCATTCCGAAAGTTGAGCTTTCGAAAGAATTGAAAAAGACCAACCTTGAGCCGGGAGTGCGGGCAGAGAGACTGGAAGTGGAGGATTGGGTTAGGCTGTATAATATTTTTAACAGTTGGTAATGATGATTAATGGCAGTGAGTAACAAGGCAGTGAGCAGTGAGATTGGCAGTGGGTCATTAGTAGTGAGATTTTCGCTATACCTTAATTAAAAAACTCACAGCCAAAGACCAATGACCTGTCCCACAGCCAATAACCATTTTTACCTAAGACTAAAACGAACCAAGGGCCAAAAAAGAAAGTAGGTCATTAAAGCAACGTATAAAAACAAAATGCCAAATACAAAAATATGCACCCTCCGGGCGCTTATTTTTTTGTTCTGGAGAATCCAAAAGGAAACCGCGCCCAAAATCATAGCCGGAAAAAACAAAATCTTGGCGTTGAGCCAAACGACGCTCAAAGCGTAGGCGATGAATATGCCAAGGCCAATAGAAAACCTTGCCCAGGTTTCGCCGAGCAGGACGGGAATTGTCCAAATCCCGTATTTTTTATCACTCTCGATGTCTTTGAGGTCCTTGATGGGGAGAGAAATCATGAAAGCGATGATGAGCAGCCAAAAAACCTTGGAGGGAAGCAGCGAAATGTCCTGGTTGTCAGCCAAAAGAATAAAACCGCCCGAAAACAAGAGAACGAGAGCCAGAGCCGAAAGAAAACCAGCCACAATCGGGAATCTTTTGAGTCGGAAGGGCCAGCAGGAATACACCCAGCCAATAACTTGATAGACGAGGATCAAAAGAAGAAATTTCACTCCGACCGTGAGAGACAGAACAAGGGATAAAAGAAAGCTGGCCAGAAAATAATGCTGGTATTCACCAGTTGAGACCTCGCCGGTCGCCGTCGGCCTATTTTTATTAGTGATTTTATCAATATCAAGGTCGACAATATCATTAAGGAACACTGAGGCCAGCCAAGCAAAAACCGCCGCGAGAATGAGATTGGAAAGGGCGAAAAAGGAGAAGATGTTGTCAGCCAGAGGCTGACCCCGCAAATCTGGGATATTTGCAGGGAAATAAAAAGCGCCCAGTCCCGCGCCGAAAAGCACCAGACCGGCGTGAATCAGAATTTGGATCCAGCGAATGTTTTTCAAAACTGCGAAAAATTTTTCTTTGCTGAAAAAATAGAATAATGCGATGGCAGCGAAAACAACCAGAAACGCATAAATCAAATTCATCTTGGCGTTGAGCGCGTTCAGGATTTCGGTCCCCGAATATGAGAAATAATGGATCGGGGAAAGAAAAAGTCCGGCCACATCAAGCCCTTCGATTTGAAACATGCTTTTTTGGGGCGCCAAAAAAAGAAAAGTGAGCCAGGAAGGAAACGACCCGAAAAGAAAAAGAATTGCGTAAGAAAGAAATCCTCCCAGAAACGCCTTCAGGGCGTTCCGGGTTTTGAGAAATATATATAAAATCAGAAAAATAACCGCCAGTGCCACCTCGATCCGGACGCCGTAAGTGATCCCAACCACCGGATCGCTCCCGAAAAAGGTGAGAAACCTTTTTCCGAGCCCCGCGAGGCTGTCAAAAGCGTAGAAACTCCAACAGCGCTGGGCCCCGCAAAAATATTTGTCGAGTATCGGAGGCGTGACAACCAAAAAAAATCCCCAGATCAAGAGATTCGCTATTTTTTGGAAAGATTCCCCAAGGTAAGCGCTTAAAAACAAAATCAGAAGGATTATCGAGAACAGGAAAAAGAGCCAGGCAGCCAGGAACGAACCGACAAGAAACTCGGGCGAATGGCTTTTGAGGCCGGAAATGAGATTTTCGCCCAAAACTCGCAGAGCTATGAGAGCCGAAAAAGCAAGAAGAAATTGGGGAAGAGAGAGAGGATATTCTTCAATTTTTTCCAAAATTTTTTTGGTCGTTGGTAACATGGCTGTGGGCAGCGGGACAAGTCATTAGCTGTGAGTCTTTGGATTTTGACTTTAGCAAAACTTGTCCCAGCTTTGTTTCAGCTTATAAATTTGTTTGCCGATTATTTCATATTCTTCAATTATCTTTTGCACGGAATCTTTGTTGACATAACCAGAATAAATATCCCTGACATGGCAAAGGCTAACAACCGTTTCATTGTCTTCCGCTAAAGCATCGTCCAAATATTTTTGAAAGCCTTTTTTCTGATGTTTTTTCCCGAACCCTTCCGCAATCAATCTCGGTATGGCTTTGGAAGATCTTCTTAATTGATCGACTAAATCAAATTTCTCTTCGGCTGGCAATTTAAACACTATTTTAGTGCAGACAATAACAGACAATTTATAAGACCGCTGATAAACTTCAAGATCCCGATAACTCCTTATTTTATTCATAAAATACCCATGACTAATGACCAAAGACCAAACCCACCGCCCACTGCCTTGTTACTCACAGCATATATTTAAACCTTACCAACAAAACCCCAATTTATCAACACCCTTAAAGCTTTGTTGACAGCAAAAAATTATGGTATAATTTTTGTATATTTACCCCGTCAGAAATTTGGCAAAAAATGAATCGGCGGGGGAGTTTTGCTGCAGATATAAAACTAAATTAACCAAAACAAAAATATGATTTCAAACCGTCTCAAAAGAGCGAATAAGGCAAAAATTCTCGCGACGGGAATCGCCACTCTGGCTGTGTTTTTCTGGACGCTTTTTGCCGTTGCCGAAAACAAAAACAGTAACTCTCTTTTCCTTGACTCCGACCAGGACGGGCTTACCGACCAGGAAGAGCGAATGATCGGCACCGATCCGCAAAACATTGACACGGACGGCGACGGATACTCCGACGGGAAAGAGGTTTCGAGCGGCTACAATCCCCTGAAGCCGGCTCCCGGCGACCAGGTGGTGGCTGGAGCCGATCTTTCCGTCGGACAAAGCGGGAGCGGAGAGACCGCTGCCCCCAAAAACCCGCTGACTTCCTCCGGAGCAGTTGACCTGGCCGGACTTTCCGGCTCGGGCAGTCTTCTCGGTCTCGACAGCCCCGCTCTCACCAATGACACTTTGGCTGATCTTTCTTCCGACCCCCAAAACCCGAATCTTACCAATGAGATGATCGGGCAACTTATGTCGCTCACCAAAACGAAAGCCGAGGGTTCTGAAGATTTCCTCAACAACCCGACTTTTTCCGCCGATGATCTTTCATCTGTAGCCCAAAATGCTCTCCAAACCACGAATATTACTGAAGAGCTTCCCGCTATCCGGGACGACGAAGTGAAGCTTCTCCCTCCCGTTGACGACAAGAAGCTCGATCCGGAGGAGGTAAAAGAGGAGCAAAAAAAAGAGATCGAAAAATACTTGGCGTCTCTTGCTTTTGTTTTTGCCTCCAATTCACCTTTTTCAATCGACAACCCGGAAAATCTCGCTCCAAGCCTCGAGAAAGAACAGGAAAATCTTCTCACGGCTCTCACTACCGGAGACACATCCAAGATTGACGACTATGCCCAAAAAGCCCGGACCGGAATCGAGCAGATCAAAAAAATAGAGGTGCCCTATGTTCTCGAAGACCTCCATAAGTCAGCATTGCAACTCGCGATATACACTCTTGACCTTAAAGACAAAGCTGTTGTTGACCCCAATGATCCCTTGAAAAGCCTGGCCGCTTTCAGTTCAATCCGAGCGGTGGGGGATGCGGCCATGAAACTCGGCCAGGAGATGCAATCAGTCGCTGAACAGTATGGAATCAGCTTTATAAATTTTCCCTAAAATATCTGAAACCCTAAGCACTAAGCACTAAGCACTAAATCCTAAATAATATCAAATGACCGAAATTCAAAGTTCAAGACGCGGATATGACCTCGAAGACAGAACTTTGAAATTTGCTAAAGAAGTTAGATTTTTCGTCAGAAAGCTACCCAGGACAATTTCAAATATTGAGGATGGTAAACAATTAGTCAGAGCTTCCGGATCCATAGGAGCAAATTATATAGAAGCAAACGAAGCGTTGAGTAAAAAAGATTTTGTGATGAGGATAAAAATTTGCCGGAAAGAAGCCAAAGAAAGCTGTTACTGGCTAAGCCTAATCTTCACTAATGAAAAAGTTGAATTAGACAATGAGAGAAATAGCCTTATAAAAGAAGCTTCGGAACTCACAAGAATATTTGGATCAATAGTTGAAAAATCAAAATAGTTTTGAGGATTAAAACATTTGGATTTCGAAATTATTTTGGATTTAGATATTAGAATTTAGGATTTGAAAAACAAAAATATGTTCAAAAAAATCACTGCGACAATTCTCCTCCTGGCGCTTTTAGGCCTCGCAATGCCGCGTCCGGCCCGGGCTGACGCCTGGGGAACAAATCTGGCCGCCGCCATCGAAGGCGTGACTCTCACCAAAATGCTCGACACGATTGAGAAAACAATGGTCGCCAATCTCAAGATCATGGCCATTCGGATCATCCAGGGAAGGCTTCAGGTGCTTCTCACCGGATCCTGCGGCGCCTATTGCATCGGCGGCTCGTCAGGATTCATCACCGACTGGCAGGACTATATTTTCGGCTCGGCCCAGCGCACAGCCGAAAACACCGTCAACACTTTTTTCAACGGGATGCGAAGCGGTGTCGGCTCGGGCATGGAGCGGGTCGTGAATAATGCCCAAAAGAGACTTGACGCCGAAGTCTTGAGTACAAAGAAGCCAAATCTTCAGAATTATGTCAGCGAAGGAAAAGTTGAATATATTTTCGATCCGACAAAATCAGTAAATAATCGTTGGATCGCCTTTCGTAAAAGTTTCGAGCCACAAAATGATGAAGGATATATAGCATTGGGGGGATATACAAAAATGATGGAAGCCTTTCGCCAACAAGAAGAGCTCCGAAAAACAAAGGCCACCTCCTACCAAGGCTTCACGGGAACGGAGAAAAAACCTTCCCAAGCGGGAAAATACGGTCCAATGGGATATGGCTCTGAAAACGAAGGCTACGAATCAGTTTCTGAAGAAGGACTCACCTCCCTCCCCGGATCAGTGACAAAAGATTTCACTTCGGAAATCTCTCTTATGGGAGTGAAAATGATTGAATTCGCCCGATCCATTCCGGAAGTGGTTGCCAATATGGTTGCCCAGACGATTACCAGCCTCATCAACTACGGCATACGCCAGGTGACAGATCCGATTGACAACGCCGTCATCAACGTCCGCAACAAAGTCGGAACGAGCATTAACCAAACCCAGAGCGATATCCAGTCAGGGATGAGAGAGTCCATTTATTTCAATAAGAAGCAATAAACATGCTCTGCATTTTTCTTCAAAATCCGCGCTTAAAAAACCCTTAGTGAGCAAAAATAATCTCAAAAAAAATAAAATAATTCGCTTCGCTGTCATTTTTGTCTTAGCGCTTTTTTTCTTTTGCGGTAAACTAGAAATAAACATCATAAAATATAGCGGCTCTGATCCAACTCCGACAAAATATCGTATTCAGCTCTTTCAAAGCTCCCGAGCTCAGGAGTCAGCATTGCCAACGGGGGGCAGTCCTTTAATGGATACCTACCTAGAACAAACAAAAAATTCGCCCGGCATATGGGAAAGGATGATATCCGGAGGAATCATATTGGTCCTTGGAGGCATCCAGCTTGTTTGTGCATGGCTTGTGAATATCGCCGCCTATCTTTTGAATTCGATGCTTAGTCCAAGTCTCTATAATTTTACTAGCGAACCTATTATCACGACTGGTTGGGCCGCAGTACGTGATGTTTGCAATCTTTTTTTTCTGCTCATTCTTCTTTTTATCGCTTTTTGTACTATCCTCCAAATTGAAAAATACCACGCCAAAAAAACTCTTTTAACTTTCATTCTGATGGCCCTTCTCGTCAATTTCTCAAAACCCATCGCCATCTTCATCTTCGACGGCTCCCAGCTTCTTATGAACTTTTTTCTAGCAAAAATATCATCCGCCAGTGGCGGAGACTATGCGTCAAAAATTGCCGATATATCAGAAATTACTAAGATCTTTGGTAAATATAATTATGGATTTACAAAGGCGGAGGTTAACAGTTATCAGCTGGTTGCCAAATATATTTTCGCGATTATATTTCTATTTATGTTTGGCATAGCTCTACTTGTCATGGCCCTTTATCTTCTCATTCGAATAATTGCTCTCTGGCTTTTGATTATTGTGTCTCCTTTCGCCTTTCTATTCAATGCCGTTCCGGATTTCAAGAAAATATCCTCTGATTGGTGGGATGCTCTTTTCAAATATTCCTATGTTGGTCCATCAATAGCCTTTTTCTTATGGCTTTCTACTTTTCTTGCTACCTCTAGTATGAAGTCAAGTATAGAGAAATCGAGCCCTGGATCAAGCCAGGGTGATCCTCTTTTTACTACGGTAATTGCGGCTATTCTGCCTTATCTGGTCGTTCTTGTTTTTCTCTATGCCGCCATCATCATCTCCCAAAAATTCGGCATTGCTTTTGCCGGCGCTATCACCAGCCGGGCGAACAAGGCCTTGTCCTTCTTCCCGCGTAAAGGCTGGCAGGGAACGAAATATGCAGCGAGGGGCGCAGCGAAATGGGGGGAGAGAAAATTTCTTATGCCAGGCGGAAAAGAGGGTGGCTGGAATTTGAGCCCGCGGTCTTGGGTTCAGGGGTGGAAAGAAAGAGCTGCTGAAGTTGACCGAAGAGCGCTTTCGCAAGCCACCGCAGACTCACGCGACAAGCTGGGAGGATTTTTCAAAGACGGAAAAAATCCCAATTATCACCGGGAACTGGCTTACGCCCAGCTGGAAGGGGAAAAAAGGAAAGAGCTTGAAAGTATTTCCACGGAATCTAATCGTATGATTGATGAAATCAAAAAAATAGAGGCTAAAAAAGCGCAAGGAAAGACTCTTACCAAAGAAGAACAAGCTTCTGTCACTGCGGCGCTCAAAATAATATTCGATAACAATGATCAAGATGATTTCATGTTGGATGGAAGAGGCAAAAAAGACTTTGACCCATTCGAACTAAGGGAAGAGCTCAGAAAAACGCTTACTGGCATAGGGTTATCGGAGGAAGAATCCGCCAGACACGCCTACCATATGCAAAATACCGCCCTAATGCGCGGAAATCTCGGTCATTTTGGTATGGCCTCCTTCAAGAATGGCAAATACTCTTTTAATAATGATGAACAACAACTAGCCAAAATTCTTGGAAAATACGGAACGATGGAATCCCAACAAAAAGCAAAAATTTTACACAGAAATGCGCTTATGCGAGAGGGTAGGGTATTGGCTGGTGAAACAAATCCGATCACTGGCGAGATTGCCAGTGATTATCAGCGCATATTCACTGAGATGCACAAGGTTGGAAGAGCTTTAGCCGCCGCCACAAACAAAGCCGAATTAGAACAATTGAACAGGGCCCGAGGAGATACTTTGGCCGCTGTTGGAAAATCGAAACATCTGATCGACGAGCAGGTTGATATCATAGAATCTCCGCAAGTAGCTGCGAAAATAAAAGAATTCACCAAAAGAATGGAAGATCTCCAATTTAAGGGAAATAAAAAATGAACAACCTCAATCCCCAAAATAAATTTGAAAATTTTCACGGGCTTCCGGATCCGGAATGTGCTCTTATCATTGAACGCTATCTCCTCCAGGCGATTGAAAGCGACGTTTATATAGAATGGGAAATAGTCACCAAATTTTTGGAAGCTCCCTATGAAATGCGTGAGGCAATGAGCAAGCTTTTCAACGCCTCCCTCCGAAGAAATCTCCAGTCAATTGGCAACCTTACCATAAGTAGCTGGCTCAATAAGTATCTTAACAGATTTGCAAATATCGAGCGCTCTGCAACTTCATTTTTTGAGTTTGTTATGAATGACCCGGACGCAAAAGAATTATCCGCAACCGAAAAAATAAAACTTATGCGGGTTTTGAGAATGTATGATTATCTTTTCGTCACTCCCATTTTTGATCTTGAAGATCCGCCGGCCGAAGCTCTGCTTCAATTTCCGATGTACCTAAATCAAAATATAGCTGAGATCCAAGCTGAAATATCTTCTCTCGGGTTCAGAGACTCTGCCACCCCACAAGAAATATCGGAAAAACTTCAGCTTAAAGAAGCCTTGAGGCAATATCCAAAAATCGGAGAGCAGACAATCAGTTCAGCGCCGCTCAACATCAAGATTTTTGACCGTCCCGTTCGGCCTTCGATCCGAAATTGGCTCTACGATTACACTTCCCAGCTGGGCCAGGAGCCCCACGATTCAATGCAAAGAACCAATTTCCTTTTCCGGTCAGAGAACACGAAGAATTTGAGCTCGACCGAGAGGGAAAAATTGGGTATAATACTGAAGTCATTCGATGAAAACACGCCTCTTCCGATTGACACGGAGAACAACGAAGTTGTATTTGAAAATCTCGGGGCGCAGAAACTATCTGGCGGAGGGTATGACTCAGAACATATAACTCCGGTCTCTTACCAAAATCTGGCGGAAGAGTCATTTATCCAGGCTTATCCTAGGATCGGCTCAGAGCCAACCGTCCGGCCCAGGCCTGTTCAGAATAATTTTGTCATGACTTTCCAGCCGCCAGAGACGAGGCCACCCATTTCGCCACAACCGGTCCAAACACAAAAACCAGATACAAAATACGAAATACGAGATACGAATAAAATCCAGTTCGTGAACCCATATCCAGCGCCGGAAACTCATAAAATGTCGTCAGTCAAACCAGAAATGGCCGGCGAGGCTCCCGTGAAGCTCAAGGGGTTTTCAGAGGGCGTTTTGAAACTAGCTGCTTCACCAACTGTGAAACAGACACAATTCTCAAAACCGAAGACGCCAACCCCTGCTAAACAGCCATGGTCCTATGCCCCAAGTCACCCCAAAAACATCATTTACCCTCATTACGGATCCGGCAGAGAAAGGAAACCGGATCCGAAGGTTGAGGGAAACATTGTTGATCTATCAGGAGAGAAATAATTTGAAACCCTAAGCACTAAATCCTAAACTCTAAACAATACCAAATGACCAAAATTAAAAATTCAAAAAGTTTTTGACATTTGTATTTTGAGTTTTGGATTTATTTAGGATTTAGGAATTAGAATTTAGGATTTGAAACCATGCATGCCAATGTCCCCCAATTTATAGAGATGGAAGACAAGATCGCTTTCGGACTTACCTCGAAGCAGCTTTTGTGGATGGGCGGAATGGCCGCCTGCCTCATTGTCCTTTATAGCGTCGTTGAGCGCCAGATTTTTCTTTTCGTCGCCATTCCCATCATAATCATTTTCGGAACTTTCACTTTTTACCGCCCGCAGGGAATATCCTTTTTGGCTTTTTTCGGTTTCATGATCCAGTATTTCACCCGCCCCAAAAAATATATCTGGAAAAGAGTGTACGAAAAGAACGGATCAGCTTTCGCCAAGTCCCTCCAGGAAGCCCAGAAAAGAAAATCCGCCCCCGCGGCACAGGTGAAAATATTTCCCAGCCGGAGCCAGCTCAAGAAAGTCGCCTGGGTGCTGGACACGAAGAAATAGTTATTGATTACGGTGTTTAACAGAGGTGGGCAACAGGGCAATGAGCAATGAGATTGGCAGTGGGTCATTAGTAGTGGGATTTTCGCTATACTTTAATCTAAAAAACTCACAGCCAAAGACCCAAGACTTGTCCCACAGCCCACAGCCTTGTAACCAAAGACTAAAAATATCATGGAAAGCCTACACTCCAAAAATTTAACCAAAAACGAAGCCCTTGGGAAATCGACCCAGGAGTTTGTTGATATCGCCGAAATCAAAGACGGAGTGGTTATTCTCAAAAACAACTCCCTCCGGGCAGTGCTTATGGTATCTTCTATTAATTTTGACTTGAAATCTACCCAGGAGCAGGAGGCTATCGTCGCCGCCTACCAGGGTTTTTTGAATTCTCTTGATTTCCCGCTCCAGATCATCATCAGCACCCGGAAGTTGGACATCAGCCCCTATATAGAATTGCTAACCGAACAAGAACGTATTCAGGAAAATGATCTGCTTCGCTTCCAGATCAGTGAATACCGCGGTTTCATCAAAAACCTGGTCGGCACAGCCAATATCATGACCAAAACTTTCTATATCGTTGTTCCGTTCGCCCTCACCGAAGGAAAAAAAGGAGGATTTCTAGAAAAAATGAAAATTGCTCTCAATCCCAAGCAGGCCAAAATCGAGCGGGAAATGGAATTTGAAAATTACAAAAGCCAGCTTTGGCAAAGAGTGGACCATATCACAGCCGGACTTTCCGGGACCGGAATAAAGATCGCCCCCCTGGGGACGGAAGAGCTTGTCGAGCTTTTCTACAACGCCTATAACCCGAAAGTGACCGAATCGGCAGAAAAAATAGAAACGGAGAAGCTGGAGATGGGGAGAATTTAAAATATATCCGTGGGTAACAAGGTCATTGGCAGTGAGCCTGGCTGTGGGTCATAAGTCTCTGGATATTTTCCAAGGACCCAAGACCAATGACCTGTCCCACAGCCCAAAACCTAGTTACCAATGACTTAAACATAAATGTTAGATTTTCTCAAAAACAAAAAAGGGGAGAAAAAGAAACCGGAGGAGCTTTTTACCGAAGGCGCTGACGCGGAAAAAATTTTCCGAGAAGGCCTCGCCACCGTCACCGACCTCATTGCTCCATCGGCTCTTGATATTGGATCGAATTTCATCCAGGTTGGGGAGACTTTCGCCAAGACGATCTTTGTGACCACTTATCCGCGATACCTCCACACGGCCTGGTTTTCACCGATCATCAATCTCGATGTCCCGATGGATATCGCCATGTCCATTTATCCCGTGGAAAGCGTCAACGTGATGAAAAGCCTCCGGCGCCGGATCACCCAGGTGGAGTCGGAAATCCATCTTGAAGCCGAAGCCGGAAAAGTCCGCGATCCGGCTCTCGAAACGGCGCTTCAGGACATTGAACAGCTTCGCGACCAGCTCCAGCAGGGAACGGAACGCTTTTTCCGATTCGGTCTTTATCTCACGATCTATGGCGCAAGCAAAGCCGAAGTTGAAAAATCAGCCCAGTTCATCGAATCCCTCCTGGAGTCAAGGCTGACCTACGTCAAAGAGGCCGTTTTTCGTTCCGAACAGGGATTTGTTTCCACTTTGCCGCTGGCCAACGACGAACTGAACGTGAACAACAACATGAACAGCCAGCCGCTTTCGACCACTTTCCCTTTTGTCTCTTCGGACCTTTCTTCTTCGCGGGGGGTCCTTTATGGCATCAATCGCCACAACAACAGCCTGGTCCTTTTCGACCGATTTGACATGGAAAATGCCAACATGGTTATTTTCGCCAAGTCCGGCGCGGGAAAAAGCTATGCCGTGAAGCTCGAAATTCTCCGTTCTCTCATGTTCGGAACGGATGTGATTGTCATTGATCCGGAAAATGAATACCAATTTCTTTGTGAAGCGGTTGGCGGAAGTTTCATAAATATTTCTCTCACTTCCAACTATCACCTCAATCCTTTCGACCTTCCTAATCTCGGAGAGGGCGAGGATTTGAGAGATGTTCTCCGGAGCAACATTGCGAGCCTTCTGGGACTTCTGCATATCATGCTCGGAAACATCACTCCCGAAGAAGATTCCATTCTTGACCGGGCGATCAGCGAAACCTACGCCATAAAAGACATCACTTTAGACAGCAGTATCCGCATTTTTCCGCGCGATCAGATTCCAACCATGTCCGATCTTTATGAAGTTCTCCGGAACATGGAGGGCGGGGAAGACCTGGCAACGCGCCTTGAAAAATATACCCAGGGAATTTTTTCCGGTTTTCTCAACAACCAAAGCAACATCAGCCTTGAAAATCAGATGGTCGTCTTCAATATCCGCGATATGGAAGAGGAACTGCGTCCGGTGGCGATGTATGTCGTTTTGCATTTCATTTGGAATGAAATCCGCTCCAAACTCAAAAAAAGGATGGTCGTCGTTGATGAGGCTTGGGTGATGATGCAGCACGAGGACGCCGGGTCTTTCATGTTTTCAATCGCCAAGCGCTGCCGAAAATATTTTGCCGGCCTCACGACCATCACTCAGGACATCTCTGATTTTCTTGCCTCCCGCTACGGAAAACCGATCGTTACCAACTCATCAATCCAGCTCCTTCTTAAGCAGTCTCCGGCAGCAATTGACGTCATCGGCGATACTTTCTATCTCACCGACCAGGAGAAATTCATGCTCCTTGAATGCAACGTCGGAGAAGGAATATTTTTCGCCGGCACGAAGCACGTGGCTATCCAGGTGGTGGCCTCCTATTCGGAGGATCAGCTCGTGACCACCAACCCCGAGCAAATTCTCCAGAGAAAAGAGGAAGCAAAAGAGAAAGCAAGCTGATTTCTTTCTTATCAACAAACAATTTATAAACGTCCGGTTTATGCCCTCAGAATCTTATCCCAACCAAAAACATTACTCCGGTTCTAATCAGGATGATAAATTTGAAGGACACGATCCTTCAAATAATCCGTTTTCCTTTAAACACCCTTGGGATGATGCGATGTTTTTAAATTATTCAGATAAAGAAAAACATGCAATAAAAAATGCAACAGGTCCAAATAATTTATGGAAGGCATTCGATGAAAGACTTAATTCTCCAAATGCACTTGATTTCGAAAGAAACGCAAGAAGTGAAAATTTGAGGGTGAATCATCCGCAGAGCGGAAATTATGTCTCGTCCCAACATCAATCCGATGTTGGAAATATGCTGAACCAGCAAAGACGGCAAGAAAACAGCGCAAGCGGATCCGGACAGGCGCAAAGCGTCTCTCCCAACGTACAAAATCTAGCCAAGGAAGCGGCAAAAAGTCCGCAATCAGCCGGAAAAAAAGCTGCTAAACTGGTTTTCAGCGTGTTCCGGCAAATCAGGGCCCAGGACTGGCCCTATCTCTGCCTTCTTTTACCCCTCTCTCTTTTGAAAGATATATTCGACATCGCTTTTGCGGCTATCCCGGGGGTAGGAATCGTAATTTCCTTCATCGGCACAGTTCTCCTCACAATTTTTACAGCCGTTTGCCTCATCCTCATCGGAGAAAAAGTAATGTCGCGAAAAAGCGGAAAATACATCGCCGGTCTTTCAGTCGAATTCATCACAGAAGCCCTTCCGGCCATTGGTTGGCTGCCCCTCGCTTTCATTGAAACACTCGTGATTTATGGCTTTGTCCTTTGTGACCGAGCCGCTGCGCCCCAACCGGAAGGCGCAGAAGCATCGGCTTAGTCCGAGCCCGAATACGCCGACGGCTATTCACAGCAGAAAGCAGCCTGAGAGAAAAAATTTTTATCAATAAACAAAAATGAATCCCGTACCACAGGCTTACGCATGTGGAATCAAAAAAAATTACTCTTCGGGATTTCAAATACAGTATTCTATGGATTTTCATCCATAGTCTCCTGTGGTACAGGATGAACATAAACCTCAAAACTCTATCCCCGAAAAACCATTTCCTAAAAAAGCACCAGCGCGAAATTCTGATCGGTTTTTGCGCTCTTCTGATCCTTCTTGTCAGATTCATTTTCCCAGCCAATTTGAGCGGGGAGGTTTTCTGGATGGTTTTGACACTATTTTTCATTTTCCCTTTTCTCGTTGTCCGTTTTGTCCTCAAAGAAAATTCGAAAGATTTTGGGATGAAATTTGGAAACATTCGAAACGGCATTCTTTTCGCTGCAATTCTTTTCTTTATCCTCGCTGCTGCCAGCTATTTCATCGTTTCAAAAGGAGCTTGGCGCAACCAGCTTCTTCTCCCTTCCGGAATTGCCAGAAGCTTTTGGTATTTCCTCTGGTTTGAGCTTCTCATTGCCCTTCCTATCCATTTTTTCTGGGAATTTTTCTTCCGGGGCTTCGTTCAGCTGGGGCTTGAAAAAAAATTGGGGATATTTTCTCTTTTTCTTCAGGGGCTTCTCCAAACCTTGCTCGCCGTCAGGAGCCCGCGGCCAATGATTTTTCTTGTTCTGGCATCCTCGCTCCTTGCTGGCTTTGTCGTATATAAAAGCCGGTCAATATACTATTCCGCCGCGGCTATGTGGCTCGTTTCTCTGGGCTTGGATATAATACTCATAAGATACATAAATTTTGGAGGCTTATAAGCACACTAAACATTATGAAAACGAAAAGAAACAAAAAATTATTTTCCGCCCTAACTGCATTTTTTCTTATTGTATTTAATGTTTTCTCGTTCAATCCAAAAGCCGCTCAAGCATTTTCCTGTTATCTTCCGGGTATTTGCAACGTTGATGTAGCCGAGGAAACCGACAACGCCCTGAACCAAACCCTGACTCGCACGGATGATATTTTCAGTTCCGTTGAAGAAAGGTACGGCTTTTCCAAAGACATTTGGCGAGTGGCTCAGCGCAAAGAAACTGCCCCTCGGGTGGAATTATTTTTTGATAACACCAACCCAAAGCCCGGTGAAAAAGTGACGGCCCATGCCATGCCTGAATTTTTCAAAAACGACCCGCAAAACCTTTACTACACCTGGTACCTGATTCATACCGATGATGGAACGCCCCAAGCCGCTAAAAACTCTATTGGTTCCGGAAAAAGGGAAGCCGCCAAAATTATGGCTCGGGGAGACTATGACCCCGAATTGGACGGACAAAATTATGCTGATTCCAACAATGACCCTGATCAGGATGGCTGGCCAATGATTGATGACAGCTACGACGAGGATGCGGTTGCTGCCCCGATGGGAGGCGCGGACGGAGTTGGAGGACTTGGGAACGGCAGTGAAAACACGGATCCAGGCCTTTCAGAGTATTGCGGAACGCACCCCACATCTGCCAATTGCAGCCTATACACAACGACAAGTAGCTTCGATTTATATTATCGCTTCAACGGGACTCAATCCAACATATATTGCAACAGCTGCTCGTCTCAAAGCCTTCCTTGGGGAACACTTTCTTCCAACAATGAGTGCTGTTATCTGATTTCAAATCCGGGAGACCCTACTCTTATAAGCTACGACAGCGGGATAAATTATTGCCCAAGTTTCTACAACGCGGCTTATGAAAGCTGTTTTGATTATGCCTCGCTTCAAGCGACCAACGAAGGCGTGATCAACGCTTGTCTTGACAGCGAATATGCGACCTGCGAGGACTCCTATGAAGATATTCATTCCGGCAGCGACAATGTGTCCCAAGGAGAATCAACCAGCTCATTTTCCCGCTGTTACAAACACAAATTCGGAACCAACGCTGGGGCATCCGGATTTAGAGGTTTTGAAGGTTCTAGCAACACTTATGGAAATGATGACACCGGCTTGGATTATGACGTTTCCTGCAGACATAAATGGGAAAGCGCTCCAACCACCGGTTCAAACGGATGCACTAGCGATGATTGCGCCAGCGGATCGGGAAGGTTTCCTAATGGAGAAGAAAAGTACTGGAGGACTGACCCGAATGATCCCGACACAGATGGTGACGGATTCAATGATGAAGCTGATGTTATTGGATTGGGACAGCAAGATTTTACCTGGACCTACCAAGCCGGAGATCGAGTTGGCGTAACTGTTGAAGGAACCTCGATGATTCCAACTGATGAGCAAAATGCTTATTATAAAATAATGTGGGGCTATCTTGATGTATGCGACTCGACAAAAGCTAAGCTTCTAAATGATGATTTGTGTGATGGATCCAGCGATTACGGTTTCGGCTTTTTAGCCACAATGTCCCCGAACGAGCAGGAAAACGAAAAACTGAAACTTTCTCTTTCTTATTCTCCTGATAATCCCGTGGCTGATCCAAGCGGTGAAAACAGCGAGAATATTGAGGACGACGGAAGCATTCTCAACGCCGACCAAATTTCAGTCACTTCTTCCCTCGATAATACCCAATACAATCCAAATCTTCTTTACTACACTTGGCAAATTCAGAGAGGCGACCCCGTAACTGACGATTGGGGAAGCGCCTTGGACATCGGCGACAATTTTGACACGACTTCCAGCTCCTCCGGGCTGGGGTTAACCGACTTTAGCTTCACTCCCAAAAAAGAAGCCCTGACAACCTCAGATAATGGTATTATATACTTCAAAGTCACTGCCACTGCAGCCCAAGCGTCGGGTGTTGAAATAAACCGAGGAAGGTCAAGCGTAGTTGTACCAGTCAACAAAAATGGAGTTCGGATTGATCTTTATAAGGTCAACGTGTCCGGCGGAGAAGCAACCCTGGGAGAAAAAATATGCACGGAAGGTCTCTATGCCGCTCTTTGTCCGGCTGTTAAGGGCCAGATGCTCGCCGCTAAAATTTCAGGAAGCCGTTACAACGCCACGAACAGCGAATTTTCCTGGCAAACCAATGGAAACGTTCTCAATACGCCGACAAATGTCTCTGAATATTTCGATGGGTGGTCGAGCACGACTGTCTTTTTCCCAATCACCAGGGAGCAACAACAACTCGAGGAGGTTTCGGTCACGGTGACTCCTACGGATAAGCTCGAACCAGTGAAAGCTGGCCGGCTAATCACGGTGGTTGAACCGGTCGCCCTTGTCCGTTCGTCTGATACGAACACTGCCTGGCCAAAAACCCAGATCGTGCAGAGCGGCTCAACCAAAAATTCATATCAAACGGTAAACAATCTCAACATGCTGGAAACTTTTCCCGGCTCAGATGTTTCCCTTTACCTCGATTTTGTTCCCGATTATCTTCTGGCTGATGATGAAAACACCACGGTCGACTGGCAAATCGGCGGGATAAGCATCAATGACGAAGCTTTTGATGAAACATACGGCGATCTCAATGTGCTCACGGTTGAAGGAACAGACCTTCTTTTCACCGCACCTGAAACTGTCGGCGCCTATTATGACATTTCAGTTAATCTCAAAAAATACTGGTCCCAGGAGGAAGCAGATATCATGTCCAGCGTTTGGGGCATAGTTCCACGACCGCTGGAAAGCGATAGGGGCATTACAATCACAACCGTTGAAAAACCGGCTGTTGACGCAACTTCCTTAAACAGCCCGACTCAGCTCCTGGCTGCCGTTGGAACCCACCTGCCACATTACGTAATGTATAATCTTCGCTTGGCGCTTACTCTTCTGGTCATGGTTTTCACAAGCTTCTGGTTTTATGCCCTAATCCAAAAATTTACAAATTATGAAGAAAAATAGACCTCATACCAAAAACTTGCGCCTATGCCTTTGCGATCATCCCCTGGCCAAAATCACCGGGCGCTTTGTGGTATTGGGAAAAAAAATATTTCTTTACGTAATAGTCTGTCTTTTTATCCTTGTCAATTTTGGATCACCCGCTTTAGCCCAATACAAAAACCAGGAAAAAATTCCGGGTGCCTCCCAGCAACAATCGGATTTTGTCCCGTATATTAAAGACATTATCGGTTTTGGTTATGCAACCATTGGTATTCTAGCCATGTTTATGCTCTGCATAGGAGCTTATCAATACTTGATGGCTGCCGGCAATATCGGCAAAGTAGAAAGTGCTCGGAACACAATTGGCTCGGCTATTTTTGGTCTTGTTCTTGGGCTTCTTTCCTGGATAATCCTTTCCAAAATCCACCCGGATTTGGTTTCTTTCAAGGCTATCTCGGGAGGTTGATAAAGGGGGATCTTTTTGCAAAAAAATCTAGAATGAGGGAAACAAAAAACAAAAAAACAATTCTGCTGGCGCTCGCTATTTTTTTTATGAGTATTTTCATTCTTCAGCCGGTTTTCGCTGATGTCAATCTCTATTCCAACCAGCAGATGATTCCCGGAGCGACTGAAAAAACCTGCGACATATCCACCTATATCCAGCAGATCATCGGCTTTGGCTACGCGACCATCGGAATCCTGACCATGTTCATGCTCGGCATCGGCGCTTTTCAGTATATTATGTCTATCGGAAATACAGCCAAGATGACCAGCGCCAAAAATACGGTCAACTATGCCATTCTCGGCCTCGTTCTCGGGCTTCTCTCCTGGATAATCCTCTACACCATCAACCCCAATCTCGTGAAAGTCAGCCTCGGCGAAACGGTCCCGTGCACGATTACCACCAGCACGACTACAACCACAAACGGAAAATATGATGCCATTTCTCTTAAAAAATCGGTTAAAGAGCGGATTAAAGCCTACTGCAACATCATTCAAGAAGCTGCTGGAAAATATGGAGTTCCTGAATATCTGATAATGGCTATCATTGACCAGGAAAGCCGGGGAATTTACAACGCCCAAAGTCCTGCTGGCGCCACTGGCCTGATGCAACTTATGCCTGGGACGGCAAATGATCTTGGAGTCACGGACCGGACAGACCCATACCAAAATATTATGGGAGGGACAAAGCACTTGGCTTGGTTGCACAAAACGTATGGAAACGGCAACTGGGAACGAACGCTCATCGCCTATAACTGGGGGCAAGGTAATCTGACAAAAAAATATGATAAGAACGGCTGGCTTCCAAATGAAACAAAAAACTATATACCAAGTGTTTTGGGAAAAGCCGAATCTTATAAAAACGATGGTTGTTCAACTAATTGATGGTCTACGTTTAAAAATAAAATTATGCCTGGTGTATTGAAAAAATTTTCTTTTATTGTTTTTATCTCCCTGGCGATTTTTGCCATTGCGCTGGGCTTGATTTTTTTCATGTCAAAAAAAGGTGAAAATATCCCCGATAAACAAGTTTCCAATGAAGCCGATCAACTCATTCCGCTTCCTCCTTCTTCCTATTCTTCCGAATGGGCAAAAAAGAAACAGGAAAACAAATATCAGCCTTACAAATTAGAACAATATTCCTATGATATCCTCAAAGAAAATCCGGACGTCGTCAATCAAGTAAAGGAACTGCTGAAAAGTTTTTCGACTTCTAAAATGGCAGTATCAACTCCAGCCGCGAATATGAAGTTGAGCGACGGACGGGAAGTGCTCCTTCTCTTCGGATGCGAAGAACATAATTGCGGCGGAACGGGAATTGTTATCGCCTATGACAAAACCAATTCCAAGGCTTATCTTCTCTCCGAAAACACCAGAACTGAAGAAGAATACAAAATTTTGGGGAATCCTGACGAAGAAATCCGGAACTTGCTTGTGGATTACTATTATAATGAATAAAAAAACACTTTTTTACCCGAATGACTAAAAAAATATTTGCCATATCGACTCTTCTTCTTGTGCTTGTAACCGGGTCTATTTTTGCCTACAATTTCCTTTTTAAGAAACCGGACTCTCAAGATAGCGGGGACGAAACGGCTAAAACCAGTGAAGAAGGGCAACTCAAAGAGACAAAACCAAGCCAAATAGCGGGTGGAGAAAAAGCTTCCATTCAGGCTCTTTCCGAGGAGTCGGTTTTCGGGGCAACTCTTTCGCCCGATGGCGGCTATCTATATGTTTTTCTCGCCGAAAACGGACAGCTCAACCAAATCGATCTTTCCGGAAAACTGGAAAAGGTCATCTCTACCGAAAAATTCCAAAATATCAAAAATGTCATTTGGAATAAGCCTAGAAACAAGGCCATTATCAAAACCGAGCCCAGCCCGGGCACAGTAAAATTCCTTTATTTCGACATTTCCGGAAAAAAAGTTTCCGTTCTCAAGGAAAATATTGATTCTGTCACCTGGTCAAATTTGGGTGACAAGATCATCTACACGCATTATGACCCTAAAACCCAAAAAAGAACTGTGAATATAGCCGATCCTAATGGAAGCAATTGGAAAGTTATTGCTGAAATCGGGTATCGTAGCGCTGAAGTGGCTCCCGTGCCCGGGTCATCTGACCTTTCTTTCTGGCCCATTCCTAATGCTTTCACCGCTGCTTCTCTGGTCTCCGTTTCTTTCGGGGGAGAAAACCAAAAAGAAATTCTCAAGGATCGCTATGGAGCGGATTTTCTCTGGGCGCCAAACGGCACCCGCGCCGCCATGAGCGCATCGGACCAAAAGGGCGGCCACAAAATTGATCTTCTCGTTATGAACCGGCAGGGAGGCGAAGTCCAGTCTCTTATGCTTCCGACTTTTGCTTCGAAGTGCGCCTGGTCGTCCGACTCGAAATATTTGTATTGCGCTATGCCAGGAAACATTCCTGATTCGGCGATTCTTCCCAACGACTGGCAGGAAGGCAAAATAGCTCCTTCGGATACTTTTTGGAAAGTTGACGCTTCCAACGGGAAAAGAGAGAGACTGGTTGACCCGGAAAAAATCGGCGGCACTTACGACGCGCTGAATCCCTTCCTTTCTTCAGACGAAAAATCGCTCTTCTTTGTTTCGAAAAGCGATGGAAAACTTTATAGGCTGACATTAAATTAGTTTTTTTCTAATCGTTTTTCCGCTAAAAATAAATTTACCGCCACTATCGTCCAAAAAATCACCGCCATATCGTTTCTCCAGTAGGTCGTATCAACGAGACCGTGAATGAGAAAATAAAGAATTATCGCAAGAAATATAGATCCATAAAAATCGCGGGCCCCTTCACCAAAATTATTTTTTTCAGACGGGCTTTCCTGGGTCTGTTTTTTTGTTTTATGGACCAGGGCATTATGGTGTTCACTAATTTTGGTGAGTGGGTAAATTTTTTTGTTATCTTTGAAAAACAACCAAACTACCCAAAAAAATCCAGCGAGACCCGCGAGTCCCGACTCAAGCCAAAAGGCAAGATACAAATTGTGGGGCTGGGGAACTGCCCATTCAAGATAAGGCGGAAAATATTTTTGGTATTCCAGGTATTTTTCTTGGAAATTTCCCGGACCGATCCCCAAAACAGGATTTTTCTCAATCATCAGCCCGGCTGATTTCCAGATCATTTCTCGCGACGCCAGAGACGAGCGCTCGCCAAGTTTTTTTATGTTTTCGAATTTTCCGAAGCTCGCAGCGGCTATAAAGATTATTAAAATTATAATGGTTATAGCCAGATATTTTATCGGCCATAATTTCCTATATTTAAGCCAAAATACGATCATTAGCACAAGACCAATCGCCAGCCATGCCCCATAAGATTTTGTAAGATAAAGGTTGAATGAAATTAATAGCATCCCTACGATTGCAAAATATTTTTCCCAAAGCTCGGCTTTTTTTCCAAAGCTCGGCTTTTCTCTTGCCCCGACTAAGTCGGGGCAATTCATCAAAGCCAAGCTTTCGCCGAACTTTATCAGCCCGATCAAGAACGCCGGCGCTAGGAACATCGCCAGCTGGTTAGGCGAGTCGAAAAATATTCGGAGGCGCCCGTCATAGGCCAAAAGCCCAAACAGCCAATAATATATTCCTTCAATCGCCGTGAAAGCGCCCGAGGCAAAAAGAACAACGAATACTCTGTCCAGCAGTTTTTCATCTTTTTTGAGATTATTGTATAAAATAACCGCGAAAATTATCGGAAGAACAAACCAGCCCTTGAGAATGCCGAGGCCAACGTAGTAATTCTTGTTAATTAATATAGATAATATTAACCCAGTGATAATTAGCGCTGTTGGTATTGCGTATTGCGTATAGCGTATTGCGTATTTTATTTCTTTATTCGAAAACCAAACAAGAAAGAGCGCGATTACCAAAATTTCAACCAAGCTCAAAGAAATCCAATCGTGTTTGAACTTTATAAAATAAAAAGGAAGGAAAAACAAAGTTGAGAGGATCAGAATTTGTTGTGAACGTTTTATCAATGACATATAATGCAAGAGATTTTAGTTTTACATTGTCGCTTTTCGCTTTTAGTTTTTAATTTTTAGTTTTAGCGCAAAACCGCTTTACCATTTTTGGCTCAGAGGATTGAGACACTCCTATAGCTAAAATAACCAGGAGCATCACCATCACCTGCGGCGACCAGATCGACGTGTCGAAAATTCCGTGGACGAGAAAATATACCAGCCCCGAGGCAATCCCTAGATTCAGGATATTTTTTGATGCAATGTTTCGCCAAAGACTGACCAGAATCAGCGAGAGAAAAACAAGCCCGTTCAAAATTCCCGTCTCTGCCGATATATCGAGAAATGTGTTGTGGGCGTAAATTGACGATCTCTCTCCCGAAATTGGATCCACGTATGAGGCATAGCTGCCCATACCAATTCCCAAGAGGGGATAATCCCTCACTACTCCCACCGCTTGCTCCCAATTCTTCAGCCGCTGCGCGTTGGAGCCCTCTTTCAAATTGAAAGCCGACGCCAACCGATTTCGCGCCGTCCCCGGAAAAATGACAGCCGATAAAATAATCAGCCCGGCAGCCACGGCTGCAAATTTAACAAGTTCTTTTGATCTTGAAAGATGGGCAACCAGAAAAAACAAGCTTCCTGCGGCCGCTCCGAGATAAGCCCCCCTTGAAAAGGAAAAAAATATTCCAAAAAACATAAGGACTACAGCTGCCAACGCCAGAGCTTTCCACTTTCGTTTTTTTTCCCAAGCGAAATATCCTATCCCGACGAAGAAACACAGACTAACGAAAAAAGAAAACATGTGAGGATCGGGGAAGAATCCAAAAGCTCTCATCCAGGTATTCCCGGAAATATTCACCAGCCAGCTCGGGTTTCCAGCAACTAGCTTCCCGAAAGAATTTCCCAAAAAAAACGGAGCCATTTTTTTCCAAATTGCGACCGTCGAATCGAGCCCCGCTAAAAAGGGGAACAGGAACTGCGCGATTCCAACTGCAGCTGCCAATGATCCGCTTGCCCATATTGTTTTTATCATTTTTATCCTAAATTTCGCATCCCGCGCCAGATCAGCAGCTACAAAATAAATTGGAAAAATTGAGAGCAGGTACAGAATTTTTCTTATTCCTTTATCAGGATCTAGCCCGGCCCAAAGCGAAAACGATGATAGGAACAAAAAAGAAATCAGCAGCCAAGTTTCCGATCTGTTGGCTATCCAGATTCTTTTGCGGGCGAGGCCGCTTGAGATCCAAAGTAAAAAAATAGCCGGTACCAGAATCCGGGTTGTGGCTAAATCAATGTTATCGCCGACATTGAGCGCAAACTGAAGAGGAAGAAGAAATATTATTATTATAAAAAAAATTTGAATCATCCTAGCCATACATTTTTTATATAGAATGGAAATCTTGCCGCCTTCACAATCCAGCCCCAAGGCGACCCGAAATTCTTTTTTATGTAGTAGCTTTGCGAATTATAATAATATTTTTTCTTTTTCCGTTTGCCTGAAAAGCTCTGCCCGCTTTTGTGGAAAATTTTCGCCTCCGGGCAAACAGCGATTTTCCATCCTCTTTTTTTAGCCTGGAGACAAAGATCTACATCTTCAAAATACATGAAGTAATTTTCATCAAATCCGCCAAGCTCTGAAAACAAACTCCTTCTTATCATCATCGCTCCGCCGCTTACCCAATCCGTTTCAAAGTATTTTTGCCTGTCTGATTTTTCCTTTTCGCGAAAAATTTTTGTTCTGATCGTCGAGAGTGGAGTCTTCCGAAATCCGAAATGTTCTTCGTCTGAAATTCTGCCATCCTCAACATGGATAGGGCCGACTATTCCAATTTTTTCATCGGCTGAAAAAACTTCCATTATTTTTTCAACTGTTCCTGGAAAAAGTTTCGTGTCCGGGTTGAGAAAAAGAATATATTTTCCTTTGGATTTTTTGAAACCAAGGTTATGGGCTTTTCCAAACCCTATATTTTCTTTTTTTTCGATTATTTCGACCTTGAATCCATCCAAAAAATTACCTAGTTCCTCTTTATCATTGTTGACAACAACAATCTGGGCGTTTTCGATACCATGAACGTTTTTCTGTATCGACTGGAGGCAGGTCATAAGGTTGCCGCGGCTGTTGTAGTTTACGATTTGGATAGTAAGAAACATTTTTTGAACCTAAGATACTATCTTAGGAGCGTCCTGAGATAGCATCTTAGGAATTTACGCCATTGGCTCGTACTCCTGCAACTCCGGACCCCTTCGGCTGATGAGACTCAAAACTTCGCTGGTACTGACCGCCCGAAAAATCCAAAGAAACACAAAATAGAGAGCGACACTTGCCACCGCCCGCACTAAAAAATTAAGATCCGAAAAAATATACAAAAATCCTCCCATCATGAGTCCCGAAAAGGAAATGGCGAACAATTTTTCAAAAGAAGGCGTGTACTTGAGTAGTCTCCAGCAGGCCACTCCGGAAAGAATGGCCACTAGGAATTCCGTGAGACTTGATGCCACTGCCGCGCCCTTGTAGGAAAACCGCGGAATCAGGAAAAGGTTCAGGGTGATGTTGAAAACGGCGCAAAAAAGCAAAATGGCAATCAGTTTTTTCTGCTGATTTCCGGCAATTATCACATTGGTGAAAAAGTTCCCAAAAAATATGAAGGCCATGGCAAAAGCCAATATTTTGAGAACTAGCACCGAATCTTCGTATCCTGACCCGCCGATAAGGCCAATAATATTTTTAGCGAAAAAGACCGCTCCAATCACCAGCGGCACAGCCAGAATCAAAAAAACCTTGAAGGTTTTGTCGGCTACTCTTTCAAATTTTTTCCTTTCGTGAAAAATATAGCGAGACATTATCGGCATAACCAGCCCCACAAACATCGCCGGAAAAAAGGCTACGTTTTCAACCACTTTGTAAGCCGCGCTATAAATTCCTACATCGGCGTTTGTTTTGAGAATTGAAAGAAGAATCGTGTCCAGCTTGAAATAGGCAAAAATAATAATCGCTGAAATTCCAACGGGATACGATTCTTTCAAAAATTTTTTCCAAGCCTGCACGTCAAAGCGAAGGGAAAAAGCAATATATTTTTTCGAGAAAAGATAGATGACGGCAAAGCTCGCCAACATATTGAAAAGTAGCGAACTTACGATGGCTAAAAACCCAAAATCGCTCTTGACTGCCAGCACGACTATGGTCAGCTGGACTACCTTTCCAATGAATTCCCCGATGGCCACCTTGTCCATGGCCAGTCTTTTCTGAAAAAGGCCGATTAGGACTGAATATCCCGAAGCAAAAAAATAGGCCGAAGCGGCAATTACCACTCCGACTTTCACGCCTCCGGAATAGGGGAAAAAAAGAATGAAAAGGGGAGAAGCCAGAAGAATAAAAAAAGAAACGGCCAGCCGGATAGCAAAAACATTCCCGAGAATATTTCTTTCATCACTTTCCGGCCTTGATATTTCCCGCGTCGAAATGGCATAAAGCCCAAGATCAGCGATAGCTGAAAAAAAAGCAAAAAAAGCGAGAACAGTAGAATAATCCCCAAAGCCTTCTTTGCCTAAATAGCGGGTGATGAATCCGATACTGACAAGTGCCAAAACAGTGCCGAGAATTTTAGCTCCGGAAGTGAAAACAGCGTTGTAGGCAATGCGACGAGGAAGAGACATAAAAGAAAAATCCTAATTTCTAAATACTAAATCCTAAAAAATATCAAAATTAAAAATTCAAATGACCAAACTTTCGGGTTTTTAATTTCGGTAATTTGAGTTTGTCTAGGATTTAGTGCTTAGGATTTTGGATTTCTGGCTAGCGAGAAACCGCTATGTTTGCTCAAAAACACTCTGCTCTTCCAAAGAGCCGACTGGTTTTACCACAACCTTTCTCTCGTCTCCTTCTCCGATGCTTTCTGTTTGCACTTCGTCATTCTCGGCTAAAGCCAAATGGATGATTCTCCGTTCATAGGCGGTCATCGGCCGCAAAACCGCCGGGCGCTTGTCGTTTATAGCTTGCTGGGCCATGTTCTTTGCCAAATCTTCGAGAGAGCCGACCTTACTTTTGTTATAGTCATTCACATCCACTGAAAATTTCAGCTTTTCTTCTGTTTTTTTTCGAGCCATTGCCCGAAGGATATGCTGAAGGGCCCGCAGATTCACCCCATATTGGCCAATGAGAATATCTGACTCGCGCAGGCTGATATTGAAGACCAGGCTTTCTCCGCTTGGATCTGCTTCTTCCCCTATTCCCAGCGTAAAGTCAGAAAAAGTCATTTTTTCAAGTGTCTCTTTTATGAGATTTTTGAGCATTTCCACGTTTTCCGGCTTCATAATGATTTTACTAAGGCTACTTATCTTGAGCCGGAACCGGCTCTGGCTTTTTCATTGTTAGATACTGCTGGACAATAGCGAAAAGAGTGTTTACGACCCAGTAAAGAGCTAGACCTGCCGGAAACTTCATGCCGATAAAGAGAGTGAGCAACGGGCCGAGATATAGCATTTGCTGGTTCATAATTGAGGAAAAATCGCCTTTTTTTGCCGGCGCTGGGTTTTTGGTCATCATCATTTTGGTCTGGACAAATTGTCCGGCTGCCGCAATGACGGCCAGAACTATGTTGGGCTTTGCGAGATCAAGTATCTTGAAAAAATTCACATTTATGCTGCTTGGGCAAGAAACGAAAGCGTAAAGATCATTGCAGGCTGAATCGAAGTTTATCCCGGCGATAAAAGCCCGGTAAAGCGCGATAAAAAAAATGATTTGGACAACCAGCGGCAGACATCCGGAAGCCGGATTCACTTTTTTTTCTTTGTAAAATTCCATCAGCGCCCGTCCCTGTTTTTCCTTGTCGCCTTTATGCTTGTCCTGTAGTTTTTTGATTTCCGGCTGGAGATCCTGGAGCTTTTTCTGCGATTCTATCTGCTTTTTTGAAATGGGATAAAGAAGAAAACGGACAACTATAGTCAGCAAAATAATGGCCACGCCCAAATCATGGCCCGGAATAACGTTGTAAAGCAAAATCAGCGCATTATAGATCGGCTGGTATATGAAAGAATGAAAGATTTGACTCATTTAAGTAATTTCGCCCGCGTAAGCAGATCCTCCAATTTCTCTTTTATAAGCGAATAACTCATCTGCTTGTATGGGAACTTGGAATTAACCAAAAATATAATTTGATAGCCTCTTTTTATTTTCCCCAAAAGAGGTCTTACTGCTTCCCGCATCCATCTTTTTACTCTATTCCTCTCTGATGATTTTTTGGAATACTTCAGGCCTACTGAAAATCCAATTTTGAGTTCACCGGCCCCGGCTTCATCATATTTCATTATCAAGGCTTCATTTGATACTGTCTTTCCCTGCCGAAAAGCCTTGCTAAAGTTTTTTTTGTTTTTCAGCCTGAATCTTGCTGTGAGCATTTACCCGGTAGCACAACCTTGCTTTTACCTAAAGGCGAAAGAGGTTGCGTGCTAAAAATTATGTTAGTCGCCCCCCCCGGCACAACTTTTCTGAAAGTTGTATTACCGGGTTGCCACACTTAGTTTCTTGCGGCCTTTTTTGCGCCTCCGAGCCAAAACTGCCCGGCCGTCTTTGGTTCTCATTCTTTTCCGAAATCCATGTCTTTTCATCCTTTTTCTCTTTTTTGGCTGGTAAGTCCTTTTCATTTTAGTTGTTTTTCTCTTAATCTATTATTCACTTTTGAAAGTTTAGCAATTAAAAAGGCTTTGGTCAACGCGGCAAACAGCGTCTTGATTTTTTCACGCTACTCCGCTAACATTTCAACAGGTTATCAACATAATTATCAACACATTCCCACTTTTCTTTATTTTCTTTGTGCTATAATTAGGGGACTCAATTTCTTCAAACAATGAATAACAATGAAATTTGGCAGGCCGTATTGGGAGAAGTAGAGCTGGATGTTTCACCAGCCAGTTTTACTACTTGGTTTAGGAATACTTCCATAATCGAATTTGAAAATGACTCTGTCGTAGTAAGTGTCCCCAATGGCTTTGCTAAAGAGTGGCTGGAAAACAAATACAACCAGTTTATACTAAAAGCTATAAAAAATTTCCGGGATAATATTCGAAAGGTCCGCTGTATCGTTTCCGCAAAAAATATCTCGAAAGCCTCTAAGGTCTCCGAAAAAGAAATTGATTCTGTCCTTAGTAGAGAGGTGGGCTTGGTGGACCTTCGGAGCGCGGAAGCACCTGACCAGCGGTCAGAGGGAGGGCATATCGGCCTGAATCACCGCTATGCCTTTGAAAATTTCATTGTGGGATCAAATAACGAATTGGCTCATGCGGCTTGCCTGGCGGTTTCAAAAAATTCCGGCCGGGTGTACAATCCTCTCTTTATTTATGGGGGGGTGGGTCTTGGCAAAACTCATCTTCTGCAGTCGGTGGCCAATTCAATTTTGGCCCAAGATCCCAAAAAAAAGATTATCTATTCCACAGCTGAATTTTTCACTAATCGCTATATTGATATGGTGAAAAACCAGCAAGCCCGAGAATTCAAGGCCTCATACCTCGACACGGATCTTCTCATTATAGACGACATCCAGTTCATAGCCGGAAAAGAAAAAACTCAGGAGGAATTTTTTCATATTTTCAATACCCTTTACCAGCTGAATAAGCAAATTATCCTGTCAAGCGACCGGCCGCCAAAGGCCATTGCCACTCTGGAAGATCGCCTCAGATCGCGCTTCGAAGGCGGAATGATCGCCGATGTGACCCGTCCGGACCTTGAAACAAGGATCGCTATCCTGCAATATAAGGCTGCCCAAAAAGACTTTGAAATAGAAAATGAGGTGCTTCATTATATTGCTTCAAATATTCAAAACAATATCAGGGAGCTTGAGGGAGCCTTGAGCCGGATAATTGTTACCTGCGAGTTGAAAAATGCCGAGCCCACCCTAAGCTACGTAAAAAAAACCCTGTCCGACATTATTCATTCCGGAAGGAAGAAGGGGATCGGATTTAAGCAGGTTATTGAGGCTGTCTCTGATTTTTACGACATAAACTCCCAGGAGCTCGTGAATCGATCGAGGCGCAAAGATATTGTGAAGCCCCGACAAGTAGCGATGTTTCTTATGAGGGAAGAGCTTCGAGCCTCCTTTCCGGGCATCGGCGAACAGCTGGGAGGAAGGGATCATTCTACAGCTATGCATGCCTACGAAAAAATTAGCCGAGGGATTGAACAAGATGAGGTGTTGGAGCAGGAATTAAATAATATCAAAAGCAAGATGTACAGCAACATCTGAAAATCCGGCTAAAAGTGGGGATAAGGTGGGGAAAAACGCCAAATAACATCTTTTTCTGTTGATGTTTAAGTGGAAGAAACGGTTGATTAAATCGGGAAAAACACTGCAAATGGACGACACGCGAAAAAATACCCATCTTATCCCCAGTTATCTCTAGCCTTATCCGCTATCTACCCAGCCAAAAATATCCTTATTTAAGCCGTTATATTGACTTAACCCCATAAACATGCATCTAATACTATAATAACTAAATAAATTTATAATTATTTATATTTCAATAAAATGAAATTACAAGCTCTATCGGAAAATTTTAAAAAGGGAATACTAATTGCTGAAAAGGTAATTGGCAAAAACCTGACTCTTCCTATTTTATCAAACATTCTTTTGGAGGCAGAAAAAAGCAAGTTGAAGGTGTCAGCCACAAATCTGGAGATAGGGGTTGTTTGTTTTCTTCGAGCAAAAATTGAAAAAGAGGGCAAAGTCGCGGTCCCGGGCAGAATTATCGGGAGCTATCTAAATAATATTTCCGAAGGAGCAAAAATGGGCGTAGAGACAAAAAATCAAACCCTTTATTTAACTAGTGAGGGAAACCGGGCGGCGATAAAGGGTGTTGACGCAAAAGATTTTCCGATTATTCCCAAACCACAATCTGAACCCCTGTTTGAGGTGGAGAGCGCTGTTTTCCAAAAAAACGCAGCAAAAGTGATTGGCTCCGCCGCTGTTTCAGAGACAAGACAGGAATTAACGGGAGTCTATTTTGGCTTTGAAAGGGATAGTTTTGTTTTGGCAGCCACGGATAGTTTTCGGCTGGCAGAAGCTAATATAAAAATGGGCAAGGGCGATACGGGTACCGGCTATCAGAAATTTATAGCCAAAAATCCTTCCATCATTGTTCCGGCCAGAACCTTACAGGAGGTGATAAGAAGTATTGGCGATGAAAGCAGCAAAATGAAAATTTATATCGGCGAAAGCCAGATATTTTTCGAGGTTGATGACACAATATTTGTCTCGAGACTCATCGATGGGAAATACCCGGAGTACAAGCAAGTAATACCCAAGGATTTTTCTTCCGGCGTTTTTGTAAATCGGGAAAGTTTGGCCAAAGCAGTCCGGACGGCCAGTATTTTTTCGGATAGCAAAAGCCGAGAAGTAAAACTTCTCATAAAGGGGGATAGCAATAAAATGAAAATCGAATCCCAGTCAGTCGAAACTGGTGAAAACACAGCTGAAGTTTCTTGTCAAAGCCAAGCTAAAGGAGAAAGCTCAATAGCCTTTAACAATCGTTATCTCATAGATGCCCTTAGCTCCTTTTCAAGCGAAACCATCTATATTGGGTTCAATGATAGTTTTGGGCCGGTGGTTTTTCGGGAAGTCTTAGAAAAAGATAAGCCGGAAGATAACCATCTTCACATCGTGATGCCAATCCGGAGCTAGAAGAGGGTTTGGCTTTGAGGAGTTGCGAGCTTTAGTAAGCGAGGAAAAAGTCGAATTTTTGGCAATACAATGAAGCCAATCGCCTATTTATTAGACAAAAAAAAGAGCCTTAGGAATCACAGGAGAGAAGTTGATCAAAAATCCATCGAGAGCGTTTTTTTTAAGGTGTTGGAAAAAGAGCTGCCAAACATTGGACGGGCGGATGTCCCCTATTTCGAAGTCAAGGATAAAAAAACAATATATTGTAAAACAGCTCACCCGGCAATTTCCAGTGAAATTTGGAGGAAGAAAGAGAAGATAAAAAAAGAGATCAATAAATTTTTCGGAAGCGAAAGCATCAGCGATATAAAAGTAAAATAAAAATTTCCCGGACATCTGTCCGGGAAATTTTATAGACGCTTCAAAATAGTATACTATTAAAAATCGCTTGATTTGCACTCTTCCAAATCATCTTGGACATCAAGTTCTTTTTTTTCTGCCCATTTCTGGACACCTTTTTCCCAGGCGCTAAACTGAGGATCTTTTTGGGGCTGTTTTGGGATTTCGCCGCGCGGATTGTCTTTGTCAACCCAGTAAAGGATTGAGTGGGCGGCAAAGAAGCTTTTCCCCCTTTTCTTTTTGTCGCTTGGGCACTTGTCATTGGCGAGGCAATATTTCCCATCTTTTATTTTGCAAACGGTTACCTCTTTTTCCTCGCCTTGGACTGTTCCATCAAGAACCGCTTTTCCAACTTTTTCATCTTTCGCTTCCGGAAAACGTTCAATAGCCATGTTAGAAAGCGCTTTGTCCATAAACTCCCTCCAAATCGGTGCGGCGACAAACACACCGTCGGCGCCAGCCGTCATTGGGGCGTTGTCGTTGTTTCCTACCCAGACGCCAGCGACAAGGTTCGGCGCATAGCCAACTGTCCAGGCATCCCGCCACTCGTTTGTTGTGCCTGTTTTCACTGCTACCGGTCGGCTATCGAAACGGAGAGGACTATTTGATCCAAAAACGGAGGAGCGCAAGCTATTGTCAGAAAGGATAGAATCGATTTTTGCGCAGATTTCCGTGTCGAGCACTTTTTCGCCGGAAGAGTTTTTATACTCATCTAAAACATTTCCCTGGGAGTCGGTGATTTTAAGAATAGCTGTCTTGTCGTGTCGGACTCCTCCGGTAGCAAAGGTTCCAAAAGCGCCCACATGGTCGATGAGCTTCACCTCTCCTCCGCCAAGGACAAGAGCCAGCCCGTACCGGCTCGGGTTCTTGAGGGTGGTGATCCCCATTGATTGGGCAGTATTAATTGCGTTTTGAACACCGGCCAGGTAAAGTGTTTTCACTGCAGGGATATTAAGCGAGCGGGCAAGAGCCTCTTTCATTTTCACCGGGCCGCTGAATTTGTTTGAGTAGTTTTGAGGAGTATACGGCTGGTCTTTCGTCCCGAAATTTGTTTCGACGTCGAAAATAGTCGTGTTGGGCGTGTAGCCCTTTTTAAAAGCTGTTGCGTAAACATAGGGCTTGAAGGATGAACCTGGCTGGCGATCGCGGATAGTCACGTTTACGTTTCCATCGATGGATTTATCAAAATAATCACGCGAGCCGACCATAGCCAGAATTTGTCCCGTTTTGGGATCAATAGCGACAAGAGCCGCGTTCGATGCTCGGTATTTGGCATTGCTTGCTACTCCTTTTTTCACCGCCTCGTCCGCCATCTGCTGCTTGTTCCAGTCAAGGGTAGTATAAACTTTCATTCCGCCCTCCTCCACCTGTTGCTCGCCATATTTATTCACCAAAAGGTCTTTCACATACATAACAAAATGAGGCGCCTGGATACTCTCCTGGAAAGGACGGATTTCTGAAATTATATCAACTTTTTTGGCCCCTTCCGCTTCTTCGCTGGTTATGTAGCCAAGTTTTTCCAGCTGATCGATGACGTATTTCTGCCGGCCCTCAAGTTCATCGGTGTTTGTCCCGTAGGGGGAATAGTAGGTCGGCGCTTTCGGGAGAGAAGCAAGAAGCGCTGCCTCAGCAAGGGTGAGATTTTTGGCGTCTTTTCCAAAAAAAGTCTGGGCCGCAGCTTGGACTCCGTAGGCGTTGGATCCGTACGGAATTTCATTGAGGTACATCTCAAGAATCTCATCTTTCGAAAATCTTTGTTCAAGTTCGACGGCGAGGATAACTTCTTTCACTTTCCGGGTAAAAGTTTGTTCCGGAGTGAGCACCGTATTTTTGATGAGCTGCTGGGTGATGGTGGAGCCTCCCTGGCTGACGTGGCGGCCGATAAGGTCATAAATCGCGGCTCGAGCGATAGATTTGAAATAAATTCCGTGATGCTGATAGAAACTCTGGTCTTCAGCAGAAAGGGTAGCGGCCTTGATTACCTCGCCCATATCTTTTATGGAAATAGCGGTGCGCTTTTCCTCACCGTGGATCTCATAGAGAAGATGGTCTCCCGTGCGGTCGTATATTTTGGTGGATTCAACCACCTGCCTTTTATTAAGTTTCCCGGGACTCGGGAGGTCTTTCGCGTAATAGGCAAAAACGCCGATGGCGAAAAGAAGCCCGGCCACAAAGCACCAGACAAAAAATTTGAAAATCCGCCACAGCCATTTGCGCTTCTTTTTTGGCTTTTTCAGGGCGTTTTTCGTGTTATCGACGAGTTCGTTTTTCATTGGGGTATATTATGAAATTGGCAAATTTATTTCCCGGCTTCCAAAAAAGCCAGGTAATTTTCGGAATTAACGATTTCAATTTTGGAGCCGGGATAGATCTTGGAAAAATCTCGCGCAATCCTGGTTGCTTTTTTTGAAAACTTGAATTCAAACCCGAAAAGTTTCCCTTCCCGCTCCTCGATCCAGTCGACTTCTTTTTGGTCCCATGTCCGCCAGAAGTAATTATTGGCGGAAATTTTTCGGTATTCCTGCGCTTTGAGTCTTTCCGCCGCGAGAAAATTTTCCCAGAGCTTCCCGACGTCATCGCGCAGTTCCAGATCGTTGAAATTGGAAATAACGGCGTTTCTGATTCCGGTGTCAAAAAAATAATATTTGCTTTTTTTGGTTATTTCTTTCCGGAGGTTTTTTGAAAATCCCCGCAAGCTGAAAATAACAAAAGATTTCTCCAAAAGATCAAGATACCGCCCCACCGTTTTGTAGTCCAGCGCCAGTTTTTCTCCCAATTCCGTGAGAGAGACTTCACTTCCGATTTGGAATGCCAGAAGGCGCAAAAGATCAAGCAGAATTTTCGACCCTTTCACTTTTTCCAGCTCCAGAATATCCTTGAGCAGATAAGAATTCACGATTTCCTCCAGCGCCCCTTTTTTCTCTTGGCGGGTTTTGGCGGTGACAGCTTCGGGGTATCCTCCGAAAACAAGCCATTCCGGCAGGCGCTCTTTGATCTCATGAGGATTATAAATTTCGGAAAGCTCGATCTGGGAAAGAGGGAAGAGAGTGAGCGTTCGTTTTCTTCCGGTGAGCGGCTCCCCGATTTGGCCGGCCAGCTCAAAAGAAGATGATCCAGTGGCGATGACCTTGATTCCGGGAACCTGGTCCACGATTATTTTCAGCCCCTGTCCGACGTTGGGAATCCTTTGGGCTTCGTCAACGGCCAGCAATTCATAGCCGGAAACATACTCGGTTATTTTGGAAAAATCCTGCGAGTTCAGAATTTCCTGGGTTTTCAGGCTGTCTCCCGAATCCAGCTTGTATTTCAATTTTGTCCTGGCCAAAAAGCTTTTGAGAAGGGTGGTTTTTCCGGCTTGGCGGGAGCCATAAATAACCAGAACCTTGTTCGGCTTGAGGTATTTTTCCAGATTTTGATAAAAACGGGGCAGTTTCATGCTTTCGTTATATACCCAATCCTTGAAATTGTCAAATTACGAGGATTCGAAATACTGCAAATAAGGATATTCGCCTGTGGCTGTCCCTACTTCTTTGGCTTTTTCAGGGCGTTTTTCGTATTATCGACGAGTTCGTTTTTCATGCTTGCTTGTCCCACACCACAAGAAGTAGGCATTAATTTGTGGTGTGGGGTTTATTACGAAGTTGGCAAGTTTATATTTTCTGCCAATTTTTCACTTATGTCAACATTCTACACTATTTTTCCAGATTCTCTAAATCTTCATCATTTATTGCTAGTTGTTCAAGGAGCCAAATGTGCCTTGGATTCGTTGGGTCATATTTGCCTATCGAAAATTTTATTTCTGCGCCTGGCCTTTCTTTTAGTAATTGCCACACACCAATATTTCCCTCTCTGTAAACCATATCCCTTGAAAGACATGCGCCAGGAGTTTTGCAAGTTGTCCCTCGAAAAATTCTGACACAATCATTCCAGGCATCATTTTTTGATGTTTCGAGCGCGCTAACCTTTTCTTTTTTTGATCTGATAAAATAATAGTCCTTTAAAATTTCAAATACCTGGCGAAAATCCCTCTTTTTACCGTCCATTCCTCGAGCTAAGGAAATGGCAAAATGGTAGTCCAATCCGCGAAAGCTCTTTACTCCCTTTATTTTTTGCTCCCGATACGTGGCAATCCCTTCCTCGCCTTTCGGCGACCTGTCAAGTCCCAAAGCAAGCAATTTAAGCTTTGAGCGTTCTCCTTTTTCCCTTTGCAAGACATGCGTTCCAAGCTCATGCTCCATCAGCGCCAGTAAGTCTGAATGCTTTAGCTTTCTTGTTGAAGGTATGTTTACGACTCTCTTATGCTGGCTGACGCTAAGATTGGTAATTTTGCCTTCTTTTTCGACAACCACTTTCCATCCAGCTAACTGAAATTTTTGCAAATACTCTTCGAAAGCAGACTTTATTTCTTCGGCCGAATATACTTTTTCATCTCCAAAGGATTTTGCCTCTGGCAGGTTGAACTCCTCGGGCCTTATCGTGTTTTCATTGTTCATCAAAACTTCGAACAATTCCGCGTTGAGTCGTTTTGCTGCAGAAGAAATCTCTGGATCAGGGTCAGATATTTTCTGGTCGATGACCTCTTTTATTTGATAAATTGTATGTTGATAAAACTCGCTATCCGGTTTTCCGTAAATGAAGTTTGAATATCTTGCAAATCTTCGATCATCGCCATCACGCGCGGCTTTCAACATGCGCACTACAGCAAGTTGTTCGTTGACACGAGTGCGATAAGATTCTCTAACCGCCAGATTCTTTTCTTGGGAAAGAATGTTTCCTCTCAACAATAAGAGTCTTTGCTCCTTCTGATCAAAGTCGAAGTTTCCCAGGTCAGGGAAATCGAGGGACGGGTTTTCAATTTCTCCTGAAAGAAATTTATTTTTTTGCTGACTGCGGATTTCTTTCTTTCCGGATAAATATTCAAAATCCATAAAGGCTCCCACGCTTTTGAATCTTTTATACCACATGTCATCAAACGCACCCGGAATATTTTCCGGCTTTTCGCGATGTGCTAGAGTTTCAAATTTGTTCATAGGTGATCAAATCAAAGCGCCGGATTATATTTTTGAATTGCCGGCTTTTTAGTATTTCTTGTTCAACTTCCCGCTGTTTATTGTAACTGGCGGTTGCTTTCGGGTCGAAATAACCGGGATGGCATAGCAGTTCGATTGTCCGGCTCTTTGCACTTTTCAAATCCTTGAATAATTTTGCTTTTCTGTCTGGATGCCAGCTGATGAATTGATCAGGGGTTTTTATTCCCGCCTCCCGCATTATTTTTCGATCGTCGGAAGATGTTGATCGAACCGGCAATTCGTATTTTTTTGCGATTTTGAGAACTTTTGAAAAATTGCTGGGAAGCAGGTGATAATATTTATGCCCGTCGAGGTGAGAAGGAAATCGCCCGAATAATTTGCTGAATACTTTTATTTGCTGCTCCATTTCCTCCGCCGGTGTTTCGAGAGAGAGTTCTAGATGAAGACCGATAGAAACATGTTTTTGCTCTAATAAGTCTTTCGGCTTTATAAATTCCCGCTTTATCATCACTGTTGTGCTGGTCACGATTCCCTTTCCAATCAATTCCAAAATTCCTCCGTTAAATTTTTTTGACAGGCCGTAATCGTCCGCGTTAATAATTAATTTTCTTTTCATATCTTATTCTTTAGTAGGTTTACAATTTCCCTGGCGACATTTATTTTCGGATGGACTTCCTCAAATCCTTCGAAGCAGGGGAACAGGTTTATCTCAATCACAAGATAGCCTTTTTTAATCTTAAAGACATCTATTCCGGCTAAGTCTAATCCAATCTTTTTACAAATAGATTCAGCAAATCTTTCCATAGCGGGTTCAATGAACTTTTCTATGCGTCCTCCGAGGCTAAAATTATTTTTCCAATTTCCTTTATTGGCGGTTCGTTTCATTATGCCCAGAGATTTGCCCTTGCAGACAATGATTCTATAATCACAAGTATTTTCAATAAAGGGCTGGAAGATCAAGTTTTTAGATCTTCTATTTTTCAAGATAGATCCTAACCCCGCTTGGTCATCAACTCGATAAACCCCGCGTCCCATCCCAGTATCACTCTCTTTAATTACTAAAGGATAATGTAGCCCCAAAACGTTAAGCTTTTCAACAATTTTTTTTATGGAATTATCGACAAAATGCATTGTTGGAATGGTCGGAATATTGTTGAGGGTGAAGATCTGGGATTGATTAAACTTATCATTGTAAGGGTATTTGATAAAAAATTTACCGTTTGCCACGGGTATGTTCTTTTCCAGGAGGTATGTTGTCAAAAAATGCAGTTCGTTTGTTATATAAAAAAACAACCTCTTGTCTCTTTCTAATATGCTATAACAAGGCGAGTCGAAGAAAGCGGCTGTATATTTTTTTGTTTCAATTAATTTTGTGCTGTTTATAATAGTATTCAGTCCGAAAGCTAAATCGCTCCAGCCGATAAAATCGGATTTGATCCTCAGCCTTTTCAGCTCTTGGCGCATTCTCTTTATTGTATGATCTTTTCTGTTGACGCCGATTAGCAGTATGCTCTGCATAGGCTATAATTTTTTAAATATTTTTATTAATTCTTCATACATTTTTTGCATCAGTAACTCTTTCCCTGGATGTATCAATAATCCGGGCATAGAGTTTAGTTCTACTATCCATGGACGATTGTGTCTGTCGAACATAAAGTCAATCGAATACACGCAGGGATTAAATGTGCGGAAAAGGTGGTTGGCAAAAGAGATTATTGGGCACAGTGATTTTGGAATATTTTCAGTTGGAATGGCAGTGAGTGTGCCGCCTTGTGATAAATTAGATAAATAACTGTCCTTGCGAGGTTCTCTTATGTGAGAATAGATAATTTTGTTATCCACGATGACAACTCTCAAGTCGTGCGTGTTTTTGTTCAGCCCAGGGACCCCTCTTGACGAGTCTATAAACTCCTGGACTATATAATTTTTCCCGACCCTAATTTTGCTTTTTGAAATAGCTGATTCAGCTTTCAAGATCTGCACATCTTTCCCTTCGCTTTCGTCAAGCGGCTTGATAACAACCATCCTTGTCTTTATTTTCAGAATTGTGTTCTCTAGGTCGCTCTTGCTGGATATGAGCCAGGATTTTTTTGTCCATTCTTTGAATAAAAGACTAATTGTTAATTTGTTGTCTATCAGCTGGGTAAACAGCAAATTATTTATGAAGCGGAAGTTTTTCGAAATAACCTCTTTTTTATAATAGACCTCTGCTGATGAAGGGGTTTTATCATATATAAAGTCAGGGCTACATCGATAGGATCTTGCCCATCCCCTTTTTCTATCAAACGCCCACGCGAACTTAAACACTTTTTTTTTGTAGTCATACCATTCATAGGAAGCGCGATACATTTTTATGCCGTTATCTTCGCACAAAGAATACATCCTTTCATAGGACTGGCGCGCGATTTTTTTCTGGAAGGGGTTTTTTCTTTTCCAGTTACTTTTTCCGAAAAGAATAAGAACTTTCTTCATGATTATTTCAGAAAAAAATTAATAACGCGGGTATAGAAATATTCCCTGTAGTCCAATTCTTCCTCGTCGATCGTGATGCCCGGCCGAGAGTTCATCTCCAGAATCCAAGGCTTTTGGTCGTTATCGAAAATAAAATCGATAGAGTATAATTTCTTTCCGTAAGGAGATAATTTTTTTGAAATATAGCGCGTGATCGCAAATATTTTTTTTGGTATTTTGGAAGCAGGAAGAGGGGTCAGGGATCCGCCTTGGGAATAATTAGCTATCAACTTTCCTTCCTTTGGGGTTCTGATGTAGGAATAAAATGGCTTTCCGTTTTTTGTGAGAAATACTCTAAGATCATGCGGTCCGTCTACTATTCCAGGGATGCCTTTTTCGGCAGAAATAAACTCCTGGGCAATAAAAGGATATTTGATAGGCTTTATTTTATTTTTGGGATAAACCTTTATTCCCTTTCCTCCTGATCCGAAAAGGGGCTTTAGCAACACGAGATTGCTTTTTATTTTTTTAATTTTTACCAAATCTTTTTTTCGATTTATCAAAACAGTTCTGGGAGAAAACTCTGGAAATTTCCTATGGGTCATCCATTTATTGCTCAAAAGACGACTCAGCTTTAGGCTATTTATGAAGGTGAAGTCTCTTTCAATTTTTTGCCGGATGGCGTGTAAGCGCTTGCTGACCACGAGAGGACTCTTGTCATAAATTATATCCGGGACGATGTTTTTCCCCCATTGCCAGTTACCTTTTTTATGAAATTCAGCTTTTGCGAATAAGCGTTTTTGCGGATCGTAAGCTCCGATAGGGGCTCTGAAAAATTCAACCCCTTTTTTCTCTGCAAATGAATAAAGGTCGGCAAATTGTCGTCGACTTTTGCGTGACAACCCTATTCGCCCTGTCTTATCGAATAATATTAGAACTTTTTTCATTATTTCACTTCAATTAAAAATTTCTTAAGGTCGCGTTTCCCGATTATCATGGGATATTTGAGGTTTTTCCGGTCTACTAAATTTATTTTTGAGAGTATTCTCTCCTCGTCCATTTCAAATTCAACTTTCACCACCGGGCGAATTGAATTTCCGCTGGCGGAAAAGATGATGGCGACATCTTCAAGATCCGGAATTGAATCCTTGTATTTTTCCAGAAGATCTTTTTTGATTGAATTCTCGTTTTCTGGGGCCAGTTTATATTGCGACAAATCAATTGCAGAAAATTTGTTGATTATTTCCTCATAGCCCAGTTGCTTTGCAATTTCGATGTCAATTGATGATGACTGGGCTCCCGTGTCGATTTTTGCCTCAACCTTGATTTCCTTTTCATTTTTCCCGATCAGTTTTATCTTTTCCACTGTTCCGATTATTTTCTTTCCCGAAATCCCCTCAATTTCATCTTCAATTTCTCCGCCAAAGAGATTCATACCGACCGCCACACCCTTTTCAGCCGTTTTTATTTTGAGGTCTTCAACCCGGCGCAGGCGCCCGAGGAGTCCGTCGGTATTCGCGATTTGAATGGAAAGCCCTGGGCGGGCGTTGAGCTCCAAAAATACCGGTCCCCGGTCGCGGTCGATGGCGACGTCGGCACCCAAAAATCCAAGGCCGGAAATCTCTTGGGCCCGAACAGCCATCCGGAGCATATCTTTCCAGTAGGGAATTCTGATTCCGGAGAGAAGAAGGCGAGTTCCTGGTATGTATTCGATCATCCTGCCTTTTCCGAGCACCGATGTTGTTGTCACTCCTGTCGCCATATCAATCCCGACTCCAATAGCCCCCTGCTGAAGGTTGGCTTTTCCGTCTGATTCGCGGGTCGGCAGACGCAGCATTGCCATCACGGGCACCTTGTTGTACACGATTATCCGGATGTCGGGAATGCCTTTGAAGGCATAAGGCTTGAAGAGTTTGAGGAGCTTGAGGCGCTCTTCAAAAAAGGCTACATCCGGAACGCCTGCCAGGGAAAAACTGCCGTCTAAGATATTTCTCGCGTGTGTCTTTATGTCATCCGCCGTCACGATTGACCCGTCAGCCTTGATCCAAGTATTTTCGAGATGCTTCTTTTTTCCGTAAACGACCAGAATTCCCTCGCCGCCAAATCCGCGGTTCGGTTTCAAAACAAAACTTTCCGGAAGAAGGCTCCAATCAAAATTTTCGAGTTCTTCGAAACTTTTTATCTTCGCTATAAGTTTCGGGACGGGAAGCTCGGCTTTTGCGAGAAATTTTTTGCTCAAGAGCTTGTCATCCGCCAGTTTTTTTGCTCGGCGAAGATTGTTCGGACGGATAAACCGAAGATTGCGGGCGTTCATTCCCAATATATTTCGTCGAGCCTTGAAATATGAAATCATTTAGGTTTGATAATTTGGCGAAAGCGCAAATATTCGGAAAGGCGAAGCCCTGTCCACTTGCCGAGAAAAATGTTTATTGGGATTGTCAGAAGGCTCATCCAGGGATAACTCAAAATCATTTTGATAAGCTGGGGCCAGCTGGCGATATAGTAGCCGATGACGGAAATGAAAAGTGTTTCCAATGAGAGAATAATAGCGGCCCGGTTTCCTTTTTCGATTTGAACAGTGATGAATTTTTCCACCAGGGTGATCATTATGAGAATAGGAAAAATTGAGACACTGGCGAGGCCTGTCCGGTTCCAGGTTCCGCCGATAAAAAGCAAAAAAAGAATCGAAAAACCAACGATGGTGATCATAATGGCCACCCTTGGAAGATAAAGGAGCCTCGCTTTTTTAAGGAGATAGCGGGTAATTGTGCCAACCAAGATGACGGTAACGAAGATTGTGATGCCGTATTTTATTTCATTGGTCGCCAGAAAGGCAAAAGTTATGATGGCCGGTGTATAGATGCCAAAAGCCTTGATGCCGATGACTTGCCGGAAAAAGGCGATCATAGTGACGATAATAGGCAGAATCAAAACCAAAACCAACGTGTCGAGAGGCACCCCGTTGGCAGCAGCCAGGGTAATGAACGAATTTATGTTTTCCATGTGGTTTTTGCTTAAATTTAGGTTAAAGACTAACTAAAAAATACCGCTTTTTAGCGGTGTTGTCAATGGATTTTCGAGTAACCCGTAACACGAAACATGACTCACGATTGGAAGATTTATCCTTTAGTGTGTCGTGTTATGAGCATCGTGTGTCGAGAATTGAGATGACATATCGCAATTGCCACTGCGTCGGCAGCGTCATCTGGCTTTGGAGCACACTTGAGCTTCAAAATATTCTTTACCATAATTTGAATTTGTTTTTTTTCGGCCCGGCCGTATCCAGTGAGAGCCTGTTTTACCTGAAGAGGGGTATAGTTTGAAAGAGGAACTCCGTTCTTCTTTATCTCATATAAGATAACCCCGCGGGCTTGGGCGACCGTAACCGCAGTCTTCAAGTTTTTGAAAAAGAAAAGATCTTCAATGGCGGCTTCATCGGGTTTGAATTTTTTGACGAGCGATTGAATGTCGCGTCCAATTTCAACCAGCCGCTCCGCATCAGAGTTAATTTTCGAAGTGTTGATACATCCGCAAGCCACCAGCCGCGGATTTTTTTTGTTTTCTTCAACCACGGCCCAGCCGGTCGTGGCCGTGCCGGGATCAACTCCCATAACACGAAACCCGTAACATGACTCGCGAGAGGACTTATTTTTCATTTCTTATAATGCCAAAGAGCATGGCGCCTATTTCGTCGGCCAGATTCAAGGCTTTTTTATAATCGTCATTTGATAAATATTTTTCGACTAGGGCAAAATGGAGAAGATATTTTAATTCCTTTAAAGATGCATAAGAAATTCTAAAAAAGTTTTGCTTAGATTTTTCCCTATATCTAGCGAATCCCTCGATGTAATTCAAGATAATGGATAAAGCCGCTCGTCGAATTTGTGAAGTAACTCCGTAAAGTTCTTCTCGAGGGAATTCTCTTGTGATTTTATAAACGAAGTGGACATAATCATCCATTATCTTTCTAAGTTTTTTATGAAATAGTTCTTCCATTTGTGTGTCGAGTTACGTGTTACGAGATGCGTGACTAAAGATTATCATATATTTCTTGAACATCATCCAATTCATCCAATTTTTCCAGAAGTTTTTCATAATCAATTTTTGTTTCCATGTCAATTTGAATCGAAGAAAGGGGCATAAACATCAGCCCGGCATTGTCGATTCGGATGCCTTTTTGCTCCAGATTTTCCTTGATTTCTTTGAGATCGCGCGGGTCGGTGAAGATTTGTAAAACCTCGCCCTGAAAAACAGTATCTGTCGCTCCAGAGTCAATAGCCTTGAGTTCGATATCGTTGGCGTTGTCTTTATTCGTTGTCACATATATCACGCCTATATTTTTGAACAGATATTGCAAGCTTCCGGACGATGCCATTTTGCCGCCTGACTTCTCAATTATATTCCGTATTTCTCCGAGAGTCCGATTTTTGTTGTCTGTTGCCGTTTTGATGAGCATAGCAATGTTCCCTGGAGCAATAGCTTCATAAACAACCTCCTCAATCGCGGCCGCATCCTTGAGTTCGCCGATCCCGCGCTTTATCGCCCGGTCAATATTGTCTTTGGGCATGTTCACCGCCCGCGCCTGGTCAATAGCGAGGCGCAGCTTGAAATTCGTCGCTGGATCTCCCCCGCCATCTTTCGCGGCGAGCGTCACGAGCCGCGCGACCTTCGTGAAAACCGAAGCGCGTTTGGCATCTTGGATTGCTTTTTTGTGCTTGATTCCCGCGAAATGTGAGTGTCCGGACATACAATATAAATGATTGATTTATTAGCCGTTTGCCTTTACTCTATATAGTAGGAGGATTAAGGAATTATTTCAAATATATATGGAAAAATTAGACGATTTCCAAAAATTTGGTGGCGAGGAAGGAGTTTTAAATCTAGAGGTGGCCGATGAATATCAGGAGAAGAGAATTGAAATTGTTGAAGATATCCGTGATAAATATCAAATCCTGCTAATTTCCCTTCAAACGGAAGCGAACAAACTAATGGGACTTCCGGACGATCAGGAAATGTTTAGCAAGGCCTTGGGTTTGCCAAAAGGGTCAAAAAGTTTTACGACAAAATATTTATTGGACAGAAGCGACCAATTGCCAGATACGGTTGAAGAAGCAGGAGTTATAATTGGGGGTGCAGCGGCTTCAGTGTATGAAGATGAGCCCTGGATAAGAAAATTGGAAGAATTCATTCGTATAATGCTTCAGAAAAAAGTCCCCATATTAGGGGTTTGTTTTGGTCATCAAGTGGTTGCTCAATCTCTAGGCGGAAAAGTTGAAAAAAATCCCTTAGGAAGGGAATTTGGAACTATAAACATCGATTTGAACGAAGAGGGCGCAGCAGACAGACTGTTTGAGCAGGTGCCAAAAAAATTTGTATCCTCAACCAGTCATCAGGATATTGTGACAGGTCTGCCGGAGCTGGAAAGAGTAACGGTTTTAGCGAGAACTGACATGGATCCTTATGACGCGCTGGCGATCGGAGACAGCATCCGGACGGTTCAATTTCATCCTGAAATCACAACGGAACTTTTAACTAAAGTAGCGGAATTCAGAAAAGCCGCGCTTGCAGAGCAAGGATATTTTAAAGATGAGGAAGGATTTAAAGAATTTGTTAAAAATTTAAAAGATGATCCGGAAGCGCGAAAAGTATTGTCAAATTTTGTAAGAAATTTTGTCATTGAATATCATCTAAAAAAACACGGCGTATGAGCAAGCAAGAATTTTTGAAAAATATAAAAAGTCTGTTGCCCGAATCCGAAGTATTTCCGGAAGATATAAAAGAAATGCTTTCGAAAAGCTTGGGCTCTTTAACTAATGGCCAACTGGAATTACTCACAAAAATACTGAAGGAGGAAAAAGAAAAGGTCGACGCCTTGAGGAAAAAGTTTGGCGTTAAGAGCTAAGAATTAAATGCAATTTCCATGAAAAGAAAAACGCTTAAAGAAATTGAAAAATATATAATCGGCAATGAAAATTTGCCCGAGTATTTCAAATATCTCGCGCAAGAAAAAAGAAAAAAAGGAAAGACATCAGAATATTGGTTTCGGAAGACTTACGAAACGTTAATTCGACTAGAAAAATATTTTAAGCCATGAGAGAAGCGGGAACAAAAGATCTGACAAATTTTGAAAAACGCTTGGTTGGTCTTGAGTTTGAAAACCAGATTATTGGCGATAATCTGCGCCCGATAACATTTGAGAGGATGCAAAAAGTCTGGAAAGATTTCGAAAAATTAGGCTGGAAAATTAATACGGATCCTGTTCTGAGAGTTATCGGTAGTCTTGATAAAAACTTTGGTAACGGCAATGTTAATTTATCTTCCGACTCTGCGGCGGGGAATTTGGAAAGAGCCTTTCCTCCCGTTCAAAATTTAGGTGAAGCAGAGAAGCTCTTAAGCAAAGTTCATGCTGATGCGCTGAAAGTTTTGGGAAAAAACAAATTGCGTATGCTGGGAACCGGATTACAACCCGGTATTTTTTCAAGTCCAAAGAAGATGAGGACGAAAAATACCATATATCTCGCTTTGGAGAAAATGGGAGCAAGCGATTATTTTGATAACGCCATGATGATGGCAAACAGCGCCCATCAAGCAGGAATCAGCTTGAGAATCGAAGAAGTTATTGACGTTACAAACGAGTTGACGAAGGTTACCGGTTTGATTGTGTCTCTTTTCGCTAACTCATGTATCCAGAGTTGGAAATTATTGCCCTGGCAAGAGTGGAGAATGATTTGCTGGGACTTGAGATTCATCGGGGCTGAGCCAGGCTTTTATAAATTAACGGGATTTCCCCCGAAGCCGTTTAAATCACTTACTGATTATTTCAAATATTACTGGGACCTTCCCCACATGATACTCCCACCAACAAGAGAAGAAGTATGGTGTGTGCCCGTAAAGAAAATAAATTACTTTGGATATTTCAGCGGTAAAGAATTTGAAGCAAGAAGTCTATTGGGGAAAAGGACAAAACTAGAACCATCCGTAAAAGATATTAATTTAGCCATGATTTCAATGTGGCCACACGCGAAACCCCATCTTGTTATTGATTCTGAACAAGCAACTGTTTCCGATTTTATGGAAAATTTGCGAAAAAACACGCTGGAGAAATATCTCAAAGGCAAATTGCTAAATTGTTATATGGAATATCGTGGTGCGGCAGCTTCCCCACCAAATGAAGAAATGGCACTTCCGGCTTTTGTTCTTGGTCTTGTAGAAAATATCAGCGAAGTCAAAAAATTTACAAAACAATACTCTTGGAATGAGTGGAAGGAATTAGTTTATAAAGCGTCTGTTTATGGGATGGATATAAAAATAAACGGAAAAAGTATTTATGGTTTGCTGAAGAAATTATTGGAGATTGCGGAAGAGGGCCTCAACGGAAGAAAAATGAATGAAGCAAAATATTTGAAAGTCCCCTGGAAGAGATTGGCAAATAAAGAAAACCCAGCTAGCCAATCAGCATTAGCTTTCAAAAAAAGTAAAAAAGATTTTTTGAAACTTATTACATATAAATGAAAGTCTTTGGAAAGGTGAAAAAAGGCGAGGGGAAAGGAGCGAAGTTGGGGTTTCCGACGGTTAATGTTGAATTAGAAGAAAAAACGAGAAACGGGGTTTATGCAGGTTCCGCAAAATTAGGTGATAAAAATTATAAAGCTGGAATTTTTGTCAATCTGGACGGAAAATTGTTAGAAGCACATCTCGTTGGATTTTCGGGAGATTTATATGGTGAAGAGATTGAGATAAAGATTGGGAAGAAGATTAGAAACGTAATGAAATTCAAAAGCGAGGAAGAGTTGGAAAGGCAGATAAAAAAAGATATAAGTATAATTTCCAATTTCTAATTCCCAATTTCCAATGAAAATCCAAATCGCTAATGTCAAAATTTAAAATTTTGATATTGGATATTAGAAATTTAAATGTCTATGTTTACGGGGATTGTAAAGAAAGTTTCTAAAGTTGAAAAAAAAACTTGGCAAAGGGGAAGTCTTTTTGTTGAGATAAAAATTCCAAAGGGATGGAAAACAAAAATAGGAGAAAGTATTTCTGTTAACGGTGTTTGTTCAACAGTCAAAAAAGTTTGCAAAAATAGTTTCACAGTTGAATACATGCCGGAGACCATTGAGAAAACAACAGTCGGTAGTTTTAGAAAAGGGCAAGACATAAATTTAGAGCGAAGTTTGTGTGTCGGGGATCTCATGCACGGGCACATTGTGCAGGGGCACGTGGATTGCGTGGGAAAAATTATTGAAATAAAAAAAGTGAAAGAATCATTAGTGATAAAAATAAAAGTACCGAAAGAATTTATGAAATTTATGGCTCCGAAGGGGTCGGTTTCTGTTGATGGCATCAGTCTGACCATTGTAGATTCGAAAAAAGACTGGCTTGTCCCGCATCATAATTTCAGTAAAAATAAGAATTCCAAGAATAATGCGAGAAAATTTGGTGCGGGATTTACGGTCTCGCTCGTGAGCCATACGCTTGAAAATACGAATCTGGGAAAAATAAAAGTGGGAGAAAAGGTGAATATTGAGACTGACGCAATCGCGAAATATATTTTTAATATTTTAAAAAATACCGGACATGCTAAATGCTAAAAAAGGGCACTCGAAAAAAATTGACGGGTCAAAACTGAAAATTGGCATCGTTGTTTCAAAGTTTAATGACAATATCACCAAGCCTATGTTTGATGGTTCGCTGGAAACTCTCAAGGAAAATAAAGTTAAAGTGGAAAATATAAAAACTGTCTGGGTTCCGGGGTCGTTTGAAATTCCGCTGGCTTGCCAGAGACTCGCCGAAACGAAAAAATTTGACGCTCTAGTGGCGATTGGGTGTGTGATCAAAGGCGAAACGGATCATTTCTATTATATTTGCAATGAAGTTTCGCGGGGAACAATGGATGTAATGCTGAAATTCGATATTCCCATAGGATTCGGGGTGCTCACGACTCAAAACCTGAAACAAGCCCGAGTCCGCTCCCGCGGAAAAGAAAACAAAGGCCGCGAAGCCGCCGAAGCGGCGCTTGCAGTGGTAGATTAAAGGAAAATTTAGTGGAAGTGGACGCAGATCGTAGTATAATCAAGATAATAAAAAGGAAAAAATAGTGTCAATGGAAAAAGAAAAAAATCTTGATAGCAAGGAAAAAGTGACTTTGAGAGTTATTGTTTTCCGGCATGGGCCGAAATTGAGCGCGGCGGGAGAAAAAAATGCGAAGGCCGCGTATTTTGATGATTCAGTCAGACAAGGCTTTGAAAAGTTGGATGCCAAAGATGGGATTGGGCTTGCGAGAGTAGCCACAAGCCCGGTACAAAGAGCTGTGGATACAGCGAATATTACTCGGAACGAATTGAGTGGCACGAGCCATCGGACCAAAGAATATATCAGAAAAGATGAAAAACTTGAAGTGCCATTTCAACCGCTCGAAGACGCCAAAGAAAAAAAGTTCGCAGCGGATCTTGGCAGGATTGTCGCTATGCAAAAAGAAATGCAGCCGATATTCGTGGAAGAAATAGAAAAGAATCATCCTGAACTTCATGGAGAAACAAAAGAAGCTGAAATCAGAAACAGAATTGATATGGCGGTTTTGTCCGAAATGTTTGATGAAGAAAATTATCCGCTTTCTGCCAGGCGCTTTGAAACGACCTGCAGCGAGCTTGCAGATATTTTTGCAAAGCGCTATTTGGGATTTAGCAATCATCTGAATTTATTGGACAGGCAAAAAGAAGCCGGAGGCAAACAGCCCGTCGGCGAGCCGTATCTCCAGATTGATGTGACGCATTCATTCCCGGTGATGACATTTCTCAAAAAATATTTGGTTTTTGAAGACGGTAAGCAAGCTGAAGCCATGGACTCCCGGGAGTTTTTTGAAAGAACAGGCGGAATAATCAGAGAATCGGGATCATTCGAGATGGATTTTATAAATTCCAGTCCGCCGAAGATAAAAGTGAAAGGAGAATTTGAGCCGGGGAAAAAATTTGAGGGATTAATTGATTTAGAAAAAATGAAACATGGCCAAGAAAAAAAATAGCAAAAAAATAAACTGGTTCTGGGCGCATCGGAGAAATGCCAGTCTCCATCATTTCAGTTTTCTTATGCACGGTATGAAAGGCAGGGGCTGGTCGCCGGCGGTAAATTTTTGGTTTGATAACCAAATTGTCATTGGAGTGCCGGGAAAGAGTTGCTACGTTTTTTATGATAAAAACCAACTTTCAAGCAGGGATAAATATAAAGATATACAAAAAAGCATTGATAGCAATCCCAATTTTACCAAAGATTTCGAAAGGAGAACAAGTGAAATATTTGGTGCGGTATTTTTCAAATGCATGGAAATTGATCAGGATAACTTATCCTTGTTGTCAAATCAGGAACTTAAAAAATTATACGACGGATTTATTGAGACGATGATGGCTTGTCCACTCATAACGGTTCAACTTTGGGGAATTGAAGCGTGCTTTGATGAAAAATGGCGGATAATCAAATTTTTGAGAAAACGTCTGGAAGAACTCAAAAAAGAAAATGAATTTCAGGTCTATAAAGAGAATCTTTCAATAAACACAGGGGAAACAGTTGCTTTCACGGAAAAGAAGAATTTCTATCAGGTTGCTGTGGAGCTTTATAAAAATAAAAAAACAAAAGAGTTGTTTGAAAAAGAAAGCAAAGGAGGCATTTCAGAAAAACTAAAAAAATATAAACGAGAAAATATATTGTTTGAAAAGCATACTCAAAAATATGAGTGGATTAATACGGAATATGTGAGTGGGGGTTGGTCTAGAGAGAAGTGGATTGAGTTGTTCAAGCAGGCTATTGTGGCTAAGCAAACACCAGAAAAAAAGCTAAAAGAAATTCTCGGTAATTTTTCAGAGCTTAACTCGCAAAGGAAAAAAATTATTGCAGAGCTGAAGCCGCCAAAAGATGTCGCGCATGCGCTTGATGCTCTTTCCGAACTCATCGCTCAGAGAGACTGGGCAAAGGGATATTTTACAAAGGCTCTCCTTAGCTATAATAATCTTCTTGATGAAATATCAAAGAGATTCGGAATAACCCGAAGTGATATTTTGTATTGTTCGTATCAAGAAGTTGAAGATTTCTTTAGGAGCGGGAAAATAATTTCAAAAAAAGAGATTGCCGACAGGCAAAAAAACGGATTTGGAATTGTCATAAAGAGAGGAGAAATGAACATCGTTTCTGGAAAGAAAAATATAGAAACACTGATTAAAAAAGAAAATATCAGCGAACCTTTCAAGAAATATGCCAATATTTACGAATTCAGGGGCCTGGCTGCCTCCAGAGGAAAAATCAAGGGAATTGCCAGGGTTCTCGAAGACGCCTCGGGAATTTCGGGATTCAAAGACGGAGAAATTATTGTCACCTATATGACCACCATCGAATTCACTCCGGTGTTCAGAAAGGCTGCGGCCGTGGTCACTGACGAAGGGGGCATGTCTTGTCACGCGGCAATCGTGAGTCGAGAATTCAAAATACCTTGCATCGTTGGCACCAAAATCGCAACTCGAGTTTTAAAGACGGGAGATGAGATTGAAGTGGATGCGGATAAAGGAGTTGTGAAAATTTTGAAAAAAGCAAAATGATATGATCACAAAAACATTCAAAGAAATCTCAAAAAAAGATGTCGGGATTGCCGGTGGGAAGGGAGCATCGTTGGGTGAGATGACCAGTGTAGGGATTCCGGTGCCGCCGGGATTTGTTATTCTTGCTGAAGCCTTTGACCGGTTTTTGGAAGAAACGGATTTGGGGGTCGATATCGTTTCCCTTCTCAAAAAAATAAATTACAAGGATCTCAATTCAGTTGATCGGGCGTCGCACGAAATTCGGGATATGATTCACGATGTCCCCATGCCGAAAGACCTCGCCAAATTATTTTTAAACGAATTTAAAAAACTAAAGGCCCCGTACGTCGCGGTTCGCAGCAGCGCAACGGCTGAAGATTCGGCGGTCGCTTCCTGGGCGGGGGAGCTGGAAACCTATCTCAACACCACCGAAAAAAATATTTTTGAAAACATCAAAAAATGCTGGTCTTCACTTTTCACGCAAAGAGCTTTGTTTTACGCCTTTGAAAAAGGAGTATTTTTAAAAAAACACCAGCAAAAAATCCGGGCTGGCACATCTAAAATTAAAGACTCTTACCCGGTGAGCGTGGCAGTAGTCGTCCAAAAAATGATCCAGTCGGAGATATCAGGAATTTGTTTCACGGTGCATCCAGTCACGCAGGATCGAAACCAAATGGTTATCGAAGCCGGATATGGGCTTGGAGAAGCAATCGTTTCCGGTCAGATAACGCCAGACACCTATGTCGTTGCCAAACGAGACTGGAGCATTGCTGACATCAATTTTTCCAAACAAACGCGGATGATTGTCAAAAATAAGAGAGGGGGAGTGGAATGGAAACCAGTACCGAAGAAAAAACAAAATCAGCAGAAGCTGAATGGGCGTCAAATTATTGGTCTTGCCAAACTTTGCGATCACCTCGAAAAACACTATAAGCATCCGCAAGACATCGAATGGGCACTTGAGAAAGGCAAATTCTATATCACGCAAAGTAGGCCGATAACGACGTTAAATTCACGTAACACATAACGCGAAACACGCAACAAAGAAGATTATATATTGGCAAAAAGCAATGGGGAGTTATTTATGGGGCAATAGTTTTTTTCTCTTGGTTGATAACCCAGCAAGCCGAAAAATTTGAAAAAAATAAATTTATCCTCGGAGGTGTATAAGGTTAATTTTGGAGCAAAATCTGTTTGATTTTCATCCATTGCGCCAAGAATCTCTCCGTCATCATTCGAATTATTCTCCTCATTTTCAGCATTATTAGAATCTTCTTTGGAGGGCTCTTCTTTTTTCGGAGAATTATCCGATGGGGTGATCCATTGCCACTCTCCATCGATTTTCACATAAGCTTCTTCCTCAGCAATCTTCTCCTTCGAGTATTCAACCTCGTCGATAATATTTTCGTCGGGAGAGAGAAGACGCACCTTCCCGGCTTTGTTATTGAGGGAAAATTTAGACGCTGCTCGGGTGATTGTTTTTATTTCTCCTGGGGCCAAAGTTATCCCAGCGCCTATTGAGTGATTATACATTTTATCCTCCGATCCGGTCGCGATTTTCCAGTCCTCAAGATTAACTTCCCCCCCCGAGTTGTTTTTTGCGTCAATGGTTTCTCCCTCCGAATCATTTCCGGCGGGGTTGGGAATGATTTTCACGATCTCGAGATCGGGCAAGGGATAGTTTTTCACTGTTAGGACAAAACTTTTTTCAACTGTCTGGGAAACGTCGCAGACTGAAAGCATCACGGTGTATTTTCCGGTGCCTTGATATCTGTGCGAGGCTTTTGCGAGGTAACTCTTTTTTCCGTCGCCAAAATCCCAGACGTACTTCAGCTTTTTTGTTTCTTTGTCTTTGGCCTTGGCGGAAAATTTCGTATAAATATCTTTATAGGTATTTTTCGGCTTATTGATTTTTACTGTCGGAGCCGAGTCGAATTTATTTTTTTCTCCGGGAGTGAGGTATCTGCTCCATCGCCAGCCTTTTCCATCGAAATTATATGAAGAATTCTTTTGGGATTTTTCATATGAAACGCTGGAGACGACTTTTCCTTCAGGATTATATAAATATACAGACTCGTTAGAATTATTAAGCGCGATTTTGGATTCGGGGCGGTAAACTGCCAGATATCCGCCAGGTTTAATTTCAATATGTTCCTTAAAAACATGCTTTCCTGATTTTGAAGCGTCGCCAATCATCCAGCCATTCAAATCAGCCGGACCGCTTTCACCGCTGGCGATTTCAATATACTCGCCATTTGAATCTTTTTTGGGATTGGGAAAGATTTCGTTGAGATATATGTTTTCAGCCGGAGACTGACCTTCTCCGGAAATGGTGTCGGATGCGCTTTCGTCGGAATCTGAAGGCGTGATGGCGTTTTCCTCCCCGGGAGTAGTGGTCAATGTCCACTGCCAGTTTTCTTTGCCGAAAGAATATGAAAAATCTTTCTGGGCTTTTTCGAAATTTTGGCTATCTAGTGCTTCATTTTTTGAGCCCCCGTCTTTTCCCAAGAGATATACCGTATCGGAATCATTATTTAAATAAAGATTTCCCCCTAAAAATATATATTCTCCCGGATCCAGAATTGAATTTTCTGGAAATTCTTTCTTGTGGCCGGCTTCATCCATTATTTTCCAGCCGGAAACATCCACACAGCTTTCTCCGGTATTTATGACTTCAACAAATTCTTCTCCACTGGCTGGATATGGAAAAATTTCATTGAGATTTATGTTTGGTGATTCCGAAACGCAGGAGCCCGATGCATCCGAAAAAGCATCTTCAATATCTCCAACATCTTCAATATCTGCCGGTGATTCTCCGTCATCTAAATCCGAAAGTTCTTCATTGTTGCTTCCGGCAAAACTGCTGTTTTGAGGTGAGGGAGAGTTAGATATTGAAAAATCAGCTGCATTGTCATCCGTGTCTATGAAATTTGTTCTGCATAGGCTCTGATTAGCATCAGGATTTATCGCCGGTTTGCTTTCAGAATTTGCATAATCCACTGCGCCAAAGCCGACCTTATCTAAAAGTATTCCGTCTTTATCATACAAAAAGACGGTATTGTCGCCCGAAATATAGTAAGTAGAACCAGAATAAGGGAGATCGGCGGAAATTGCATCTTGGTAATTTGGATGGGCAACCAGAAAATATCCGCGTGCCTGAATGGTTCCCAGAAATTTAGTTGTGCTGATAAGAGTGCTTTCCGAACTGCCCGTTTTGGTCTTTTTACTCAATTTATATCCTTCTAAATCAATCGGATCATCAGCGGGATTGAACAATTCGATAAATTCGTCATTGCTGTTTGCACCGGAAAGTTGGATTTCATTAATAACAATATGCGGCCCAGAAGTGGCTTTAGCGGGATTTTCTAAAGCAAGAAAGCCAAGTGCATTTGTAGCTATCAGGCTAGCGATAAGAAACTTTTTCATAGGATTTTTATTAATAATTAATCCCGTGCGCATCGTAACAAAAAAGACCGTAATAATTCCGTATTACGGTCCTAAATAGTTTATTTTAGAGCTTTTTACTCGCTTTTCGCGCAACGAAAACCGATATCAACATCCTTATAATCCTTTTGATAGCCAATTCTTGAGGCAGGACGTTGATCGCTTTGGCCATCGGCATATGCCCCCCCTTTGAAAACTTTGAATCCTTTATTGAAATCTTGCTGGGCATATTTGTCATTTTCCAGATAAGCGTTGAAATCATTAGCTACCCATTCATAGACATTACCTGCCATATTCAAAGCCCCATAAGGACTGACGCCAAGTTCAGTGCCGACAGGCGCGGTGTATTTGTAACCGTCGCTTTCATCAAAGCCATATTCAGTGCCCATGCCGTGATTATCCTTGGCCGGATCCCACGCATTTCCCCAAGGCCAAATTCTTCCGTCTGGTCCGCGAGCGGCTTTTTCCCACTCAGCTTCGGTGGGCAATCTTTTCCCGAGCCATCGGCAATAGCCATCAGCATCGTTCCAATCTACTCCGATGACAGGTTGAATGGGCGAATTGAGATTTTGGTCGCTCCAAAGCGTGGGAGCAGCGTGGTTTGTTGCATCGACGAACATTTTATAATCGCTGTTGGACACTTCTTTTTTATCAATATAAAAATCAGGAAGCACCATTTTTCTTTGAGGATATTCCGCAAGATAATCTTCTTTATCGTATCCGCCGTCGTTTTTTCTCCAGGCTTCGGTGGCTTCTTTCTCGGTGCTTCCCATGAAAAATTCTCCGGCCGGAATCAATATCATATTATCTTGAAGCTTTGGGCTTGAATTCGCAGCTGTTTCATCAGCCAAACTTGATTTTGTAGATACTCCGGTATTTTTATTGCTGTCCCCAAGAACTATTGCACTGAAGATTATCAGAAGAATTATTGAAGACAAAATAACCAGCTTTTCTTTGCTGGATAATTCTTTTCTCCACTGCTGGTATTTTCTGTGGGCAGCTTTGCTTGCTTCTTTCCCGGGCTGGCCCTCCGTTTCCTTCTGTATTTCCGGAGCGCCTGGCTCCAGATCCGCGCTACTTTCATATTTTGAAATTGTGCCATTTATTGAATATACATTATTTTTGTATGAAACAATGTTGCGGCCTATGATGGAGTTTATTTTATAGCGGTATTGCCGAACATGGTTTTCGTTGTAATCTTTGGCACCTGCCGGGTCGAAATAGTCATTGATATCGGTTAGGGTGGCGTTTCTTTTTTCGCATAAAAAAACAAGCAAGCGATAAGCGTTGCCTGTCAGCACTAGTTCCCTTCCGTTTTCGTCGAAAACCCTTTTGCTTTCAGTGTCCAATTTGAAATACGGATGTTTGTGTATCATTGCCTAGGGAGAAAGCCCGGATTTATTGTTTCCCCGGATAATTTCTCCTAATTCCTTTTCTTCGGACAGCCTTTCCTTTTCCTGAAGCTCAACAATCACGCTTTTTACATAATTGGGGTCAGGTATCTGAAGAAAAACAAAATGCTCTTGCTCGCCAGCTGTTTGAACATGAATGTTTCCATAATTGAAAAGGGTGGGTATCACGCCAATGATTTCCGAAGTGACATCCTGAATTTTAGTGAGTTTCAGTTCGGATATTTTTCTCGTGAAGAAGCCCCTTTGCTCGATATTGATGACCCGTTCGTTGGTGACAATCCAGGCGTCGAGATAATAGTCGAGCCACAAGATGAAAAAGAAATTCCAAATGAAAAGGGTGGCCAGGCTTTCGCCAAAAAGAAAGAGATTGTAATAAGCGCTTTCCCTGAAATTTGAGTTGACGGAATTAAAAAAGACATAAATCACCACCAGAGCAACAATCGAAATCAAGATGAGAAGAATCCGCATTAGAAAAATAAACCAGTGGCGGCGCAGAAACAAGATTATTTTCTCATTTTCATGCTGGCCGGGAAATTTTATTTCCTCAAACATTTTTGGAAGTTTTATCTTTTTATAAGCGTAATATAATCAGAATCCGGTGCCGGAGAAAACACCATACCAGTTGACAGCCCGGTAGAAAGAATAGTTTAAAGTGAGAAGCAAGATACCTCCGATGACATAGATGAAAAACATGATTGTTGCGACGTGGCGGTTGATCCGGTAGTAAAGCATATGAAAAATAATGGCCGCCCCGATGGCAAGATAAATAAGGATTATGAAAAGGTAGAAAAAGAAAATTAACGACATATTTTCCAGCCTACAGCAACTTATTTTGTTCGTCTTTATTATAATCTATTCCCAGATGTTTGTAAGCCAGCTCCATAGCCACTCTCCCGCGGGGAGTGCGGGCCAAAAAGCCGATCTGGATGAGATAGGGCTCGTAGACATCCTCAATGGTTTCGATTTCTTCCATGGTAGCGGCGGCCAAAGTCTGGATTCCAACCGGTCCGCCGGAGAATTTTTCAATGATGGTCGCGAGGATATGCCGGTCCGTTGGCTCGAGTCCCAGTTCGTCAATTTCGAGATTAGAAAGAGCCCGGCGAGTGAGGCTCTCGGTAATCTTTTCTTCATTTTCAACCTGAGTGAAATCGCGGACGCGCTTCAAAAGGCGATTAGCTACCCGAGGGGTGCGGCGGCTGGAGCGGGAAATAGACGCAGCCCCAGCGCTATCGATAGGAATTTCGAGTATCCGTGAAGAGCGGTGGAGTATTTTTTCAATATCCCCATTTTCATAAAAATCCAGGCGGTTTGTGACTCCAAAGCGGTTGCGAAGCGGGGAAGAAATTGACCCCAGCCGGGTTGTGGCGCCAATCAAGGTGAAGCGGGGAAGATCGAGCTGGAGCGTTTTTGCCGAAGGTCCTTTTCCAATGATTATATCCAACTTGAAGTCCTCCATAGCCGGATAGAGGACTTCCTCGATGAGTTTGTTAAGGCGGTGAATTTCGTCGATAAATAAAACATCACCATCAGAAAGATTTGTGAGGATTGAGCCGAGATCTCCTACTTTTTCGATGGCAGGGCCGGAAGTAGTCCGGATTTGAGCTCCCATTTCATTTGCGATTATATGAGCCAGAGTTGTTTTTCCAAGTCCCGCCGGGCCATAAAGTAGGACGTGCTCGATGGGTTCCCCTCTTTTTTTTGCGGCTTTTATGAGAATATTCAGATTTTTCTTGGTTTTTTCCTGGCCGACGTATTCTGAAAAATCCTGTGGCCGTAGGGTAATATCAAGCTTTACGTCGTCAATTTTTTCAGAGGAGGAGGTGATCATCAATATGTCTACGAATTACGAATGCGCTTCGCCTTACGAATATACGAAATACGAATGAAAATCCTGTATTTATGCCATTATTTTAGCAAACTTTTCCCTTCTTGACAAAAAATTTTGCCTGTGATAAACTGGTCTGTCCTGCGAAAAGAGGATTTATTTGGGCAAACATTAAAAACCCTTCAGTCTGTAGACATAAGGGGAGCTCGTAACTTTCCTTCCTGGGGACTTTTTTGCCCAGACATGGACGGCTCGGTTTCGGCTTAGCCGCTCCTCGGCACTGTTCCTGCCCCGCGATTCCCTAGTTGCGGGAACTGTCTACAGATTGAAGGGTTTTTTATTATTCTTCCGTCACTCTTTCCACTTCCTCTATGGTAGTGATCCCCTCAACGACTTTCAATATTCCGTCCTGAGCCATGGTCAGCATCCCTTGTTTTTCAGCAAGGGCTTCCACATCAGACGTGGTAGGCCCGTGGGTGACAAGATTTTCCATTTCTTTGGTCATGTCCATAACTTCACTGACAGCCGTTCTTCCCTTGTAGCCGATTGAGTTGCATTCCGGGCATCCTTGAGCTTCAAAAATATATTCCACTTTTTTCGGGACTTCAATTCCCGTTTTTTCTGATATAGCACCAAGCACCTTTTCAATATGGCTTTTCACTTCCGGGCTAGGCTCTATTTTTTTCTTGCAATCCTGGCAAAGAACGCGCACCAGCCGCTGGGCCATAAAAGCGTTGACGGACGAAGCAATGTCAGTCGGATTGACGCTCATGTTGATAAGCCGTTGGATAGAACTGGCTGCGTTGTTGGTGTGGAGAGTAGAAAGAACCAGGTGTCCGGTGAGAGCCGCCTGGACGGCAATTTGAGCGGTTTCTTCGTCGCGGATTTCTCCAATCATCATGATATCCGGGTTTTGGCGAAGGAGGGCCCGCAAGGCTTTTGGAAAAGTATACCCTTTTTTTTCATTCACTTGAGTCTGTAAAATTCCCTTAAGGCGGTATTCAATCGGGTCTTCGACGGTGATTATTTTCGCACCCGGCTTATTGAGAAGAGAAAGCAGAGAATAAAGAGTAGTTGTCTTTCCCGATCCGGTCGGGCCGGTATTGAGGAGTATCCCGTTTGGCTTTTTTATTTTCTCAAGAAGCCTGTCGAGGTTTTGTTTGCGGATTCCAAGTTTTTCAATTACAGTTTCTTGTTCGTCTTGGCCGAGAAGGCGCATGACGACGGTTTCTCCATATCCTCCCAGGATTATTGAAACACGGACATCAATTTCCCGTTTTGAGATTTCTGGAAATACGTCTTTATCCAAGTTTATGGAAAAACGACTGTCTTTCACTCCGGATTCGACATCAGTTGCCTTGAAACCGGAGAGGATTTTGATGTCACCCATGACGTGTGGATATTCGGTCATCGGAATTTGGGCAGCATCTTGGAGAATCCCATCAATTCGGAAGCGGACTTTCACCGAGCTTTCTTCCGGTTCGATATGGATGTCTCCAGCTCCAAGCTTGAGTCCGGCAGCGATAATCAAGCTAAAAATTTCTTCCGGTTTGGCTGATTTTAAAAGCTTCTGAAAACTTGTAAAGTCGTTCTTTGTTTCATCGATTTTCCGGGCAATGTCTTTTCTGATCAAAACAGAGCGGAGAAGAAGCTGGGTGATAATTTTTTCATAAAGTTCTTCCAGGAATTTTCCTTCTCCAGTCACCCTCTGCACTTCTTCAAGGGAAGTTATTCCGCCAAGAGACTTCAAAATCCCGTCTTGAAGCATTGTCACCATCCCAGCCTCGAGAGCCAGAGACAGGATTTCGGATTCCGGAGCCATTTCGATTATTTTTTTTGAAATGTCATCATCAAGAGTCAAAATTTCAAAAATTCCAATTCGACCCTTGTATCCCAAGCCATGGCATTTGGGACAGCCCTTGGCCCGGAAAAAAAAGTCAATATCTTTGGGAACGGAAAGTTTCGCCTTTGGGGAAATCACGGAAAGAATTTTCTTCACACTCTCCACGGTTTCCCGGGCGGGGACATATTTTTCTTTGCAGAAGGGACAAAGTTTTCGCACCAAGCGCTGGCCGATGATGGCATTCACCGCTGAGGGAATGAGCGAGGGCTTTATGCCCATGTCGGTGAGCCTAGGCGTTGTTTCAATGGCGCTGTTGGTATGAAGCGTTGAAAGAACCAAATGGCCAGTGAGTGAGGCGTGGACGGCAATTTGAGCTGTTTCGTCATCCCGGATTTCACCAACCAAAATAACATCTGGATCCTGGCGGACGATAGCGCGAAGGGCATTGGCAAATGTATAGCCTCGGGATTTCGAAACTTGAGTCTGGGAGATTCCCTTTATCTTGTATTCGACCGGATCCTCAACGGTGATGATTTTCACTTCCGGTGAGTTAATAGTGTTAACAATAGCATAAAGGGTAGTCGTTTTTCCCGATCCGGTCGGACCGGTATTAAGCACCATTCCGTTGGGCTTTTTTATTTCTTCACGGAGTTTGTCGTAGGCCAATCCCCGAAGTCCAAGATCTTCGAATTTCAAAGCAACTGATCGCTGGTTGAGAAGCCGCATCACGATGTTTTCTCCGAAATTTCCGGGAAGTATCGAAACGCGGACATCAATTTCATTTCCTTCGATCTCAACGGAAAAATGGCCGTCTTGGGCAATGTCGCGAATGTTTATTTTCATTCCGGAGAGTATTTTCACCCGGGAAAGGATGTAGTGGTAAACTTGCGAGGGAAGGTCAGTTATGTTTTGAAGGATGCCATCCAGCCGGTAGCGCAGTCGGATGCCGTCTTGTTGGGGCTCGAAATGGATGTCACTGGCCTCCATCTTGACTGCGCCTGCCATAACAATGTTTATAACTTCGGTAGTGGGTATTTCAGTGATTCTTTTTTTGAGGTCAATGACATCTTTGAGATTCTTTTCAAATTCCACGAGGTCCGCGCCAGAAAGAGTAAGGCGCAAGTCTTCCAAATTGTCTGCCAGAGCGACATATTTGTATCTTTCCAGAGTTTTTTGAAAGCTGGTTTTTGAAGATATGAAAATTTTCAGCTTGTACCCTTCTTCCTTTTCCAGCTTCTCGAAGTATTTCTTGAGTTCCGGATTGGAAATATTTGAAACGGCCAGTCCGATATTTTTTCCGGCTCTTTGGATGGGAACCAGTTCATATTTCACGGCATCATCTTTTGGTATGGCTTGAAGCGTTTCCGGATCAATAGGAAAAATATTGAGGTCTATATAGGGCAAGCCCAAAGTGGCGGCCAGACTGGCTGCCTGCTGCTCTTCGGACCCATGTTTCATTTGGGAGAGAATCCGATTGACTTCCTCCTCGTGAAGGCCGTGCAATTCGAAAGAAGTTTTGTTTTTGTCTGTTTCCTCGGGCATTTGTAATTCTCTGCGAATTACGAATTAATTACAAATATACGAATAATTTTGTCAGAAATGTTATCTGTATTTTATGTTATTATGAATAAAAAAACAAATTAGGCTGGTTAGGAAAAATATACTAAAATAAAACAATGAACGGAAGAATGCCCGCCAAAGGCGGATCCGCCTCGGGCGAAAAAAATAAAATTCTAAAATTTCCCGAAGGATTTCTCTGGGGCGCGGGAACGTCTTCGCATCAAGTAGAAGGGAACGTCAAAAATGATTGGAGCGAGTGGGAGCCAGAAAATGCCAGGATAAAAGCGAAAGAGGCAAAGAAAAAAAACTGGCCGAGTTTTATTTTAAAAAATTATCCCAATCCATTCCAGAAAAAAAACTATATTTCTGGCATCGCTTGTGATCATTATAACCGATACGAAAGTGATTTTGATATAGCTAAAGAATTGGGGCATAGCGCTCACAAATTTTCCATTGAGTGGTCGCGAATTGAGCCTAAGGAGGGAAAGTTTAACAGGAAAGAAATAGAGCATTATGCAAAAGTTATCAAAGCTCTTAGGGATCGCGGGCTGGAACCTTTTGTTGTGCTTTGGCATTGGGGTCATCCGGAATGGATAGGGAAAATCGGGGCTTGGGAAAACAAAAAAACGGTTGATTATTTTCTGCGGTACGTAAAGCGTTTTATAGAACATCCGGGCATAGGTGACAGCGTGAAATTTTGGATGCCCCTCAACGAATTTCAGGCTTACATCGGATACAGCTATTTGGGGGGCATTCTTCCTCCGCAAAAGAAGAGCCTCTGGAAAGCCAATGGAGTTCTCAAAAATCTCGTCCTGGCCCAAAAAAAAGCTTATAATTTAATCCATAAAAAAACAAGAAAAGATGTTCTTGTTGGAGCATCTCACCACGCGACTCATCACGCTCCGTATAATCCCAACATTTTCCTAAACGTTTTGCTTGTCAAATTGCTGGATTACATAAAAAAAGACAGGATTATTAATATGATCGGTTCCTGCCAAGACTTCATCGGCCTTCAGGTTTATCGGCACGAGAGAATCAGGTTTTGGCCCGGCGGCCGGTATGGAATTGCCAAGATCGATAACGAAGAATTGCCATCAACAGATATGGGCTGGGAGATTTTTCCGGAGGGGATTTACCATACGCTGAAATACTTGAAAAAATTCAATCTTCCTATTTATATAACTGAAAATGGAATTGCCGATGCGAGAGATATAAAAAGATTTAAATTTGTTAGAGACCATTTATTCTGGACGCACAAGGCGATAAGAGAAGGTGTGAACGTGAAAAGCTATTTCTACTGGTCTCTCTTGGATAATCTAGAATTAGCAGAAGGTTTCTGGCCGCGGTTCGGGCTGGTGGAAGTGGACTATAAGACGATGGAACGAAAAATCCGCCCCAGCGCGCTCGAATACAAAAAAATTTGCGAAAATAATTGCTTGGAAACCGAATTTTCAAGTGAATGAATATGAGTTGGATTGGCATTGCTATCGTTGGCTATACCCTCCTCGCTGTTGAGGCGGTGATGAGTAAATATATCCTTGCTGCCCGGATGAAAAGCTGGCCGCTCTATGCTTTCTATGTCGGGATTTTTTCCGTTTTCAGCCTTGGTTTTGCCCCATTTGGGCTCAAGTGGTTTGGAATAATACCTTTCCTGGTCTCTCTTCTCTCGGGTATTATTTTCTTCCTGTCTCTTTCTTTTCTTTTCCACGCCCTTATTCGCTCTTCAGCTTCCCGCGTATATATTCTTTTTGGTGCCGTATCGACAATTGCAACGGCAGTTTTGGCAAGAATAATGATAGGGGAAATTGTCTCGAAAAGAGAAGCGGCGGGTATAATATTTCTTTTACTTGGAGGAGCTGTCATTTCCTATAAATTCTACGCGGGCCGTTTTTTTTCCCATTGGCGGGGAGCGACTCTTGCGGGAATTCTAGCTGCTTTTTCAATGATTCTTCTCAAATCGGGGTTCGACAACGGGACTTTTGTAACCGGATATATTGTGAGCCGCATGGGCATATTATTCGCGGCTCTTCTGGCGCTTCTTATTCCTGCCTTTAGAAAATCAGTTTTTGAGAATCTAAAAAGAAGGAAGCGAAAAGAAAATGTGGAAAATCTGGCTGGAACAATTGTTGCCAAATCCACAGCCGGCCTTGGAACACTATTCATAAATTACAGTATTTCCTTGGGCAGCGTAGCCATTGTGGGCTCATTGGTCTCGGTTCAATATCTTCTCACTTTCGTCTTTGCTCTTTTTCTTTCTTTTTTTCTCAGGGACATTTTCATTGAAAGATTTTCTTTGCTCAATTTTCTCACCAAAATGACGGGGATACTGCTCGTGACGCTTGGAACATTGATGGTAATTTTCAAATAATTTTAAACATTCAATGTTAGGAGCGCCTAACATTGAATGTTGGAAAACTCATGAAACTTAAGCGAAAAATATTTTTAGTTGTTATTATGGCTCTCGCGGCTGGTTTCTTTTATCTCGCGAGAAAACCAACCGGTCTTGCGGGAAATACCGATGACATCAAATGGGGCGTGGCCTTTTCAAAAATGTTCTCAATCGAAATGGGGCTTGACTGGCGGGAAACTTATCTCGCGGTGCTTGATGACCTCGGCGCGAAAAGAATCCGCCTTCCCATCTATTGGCAGGATGTTGAACCGGAAGACGGAAAATTCGATTTTTCGGACTACGACTGGATGGTGGAAGAAGCCCGAAAGCGGAATGTGGAATTGATTTTGGTCATTGGCCGAAAACTTCCCCGCTGGCCGGAGTGCCACGCGCCTTTTTGGGCGGACAAACTGCCCGAGCCGGAAAAGCAGGAAAAAATTCTGGAGGCGATGTCAAAAGAGGTCGAGCGTTACAAAAATATTCCCAATCTAAATCTCTGGCAGGTGGACAACGAGCCCTTTCTTCCTTTTGGAGAATGCACGACGACGGACAAAAGTTTTCTCGACCGGGAAGTGGCCAAAGTGCGGGAAATTGATCCGAACCACCAGATTATGGTGACGGATAGTGGGGAGCTTTCCATTTGGGTGCGGGCAGCCAAGCGAGCCGATATTTTTGGGACAACGATGTATCGGATAATCTATAAAGATCCAATCGGGAATTTCAAATATCCCTTGCCGCCGAAATTTTTTTGGCTGAAAGCCAACCTTGTTCATCTCTTTTATCCCGGAAAACCGATTATTGTCTCGGAGCTTCAGGCCGAACCCTGGGGGCCGAAGCTGATTTATGATCTCACGCTCGACGAACAGGAAAAATCAATGAGCCTCGCTCAATTTCAGGAAAATATCGAATACGCAAAAAAAGTTGGCTTCCCGGAAAACTATCTCTGGGGCGTGGAGTGGTGGTATTGGCTCAAAGTGAAGCACGACAAACCAGAATTTTGGGAAGCGGCAAAGGAGATATTTGCGAAGTAGCTAAAATTAGCCCTTACTCGTTTTCAATTTATCAAGCATCTCTTTTTCTGCTTCCAAAATGTCTTTCCCTAGAAATTCAACGGACAAGTGTCCGTTTTTTATTTCTCCGTCGAAAAGCTTTTCCAGATTTCGCAGTGTCGGCAAGTCATTTGTCTTGAGGAGAGCGATATTTTTTTTGAGCGACTCGCTGAAGATGATGGCAAAAATATTTCCCGAGGAAAAATTGTCTTTTATCTTTTCCAAAATCAAAGGCAAATCCTCTTCAGTCGTCCGGCTTTGGACAAAATCCTCGAGCGATACCAAAGACCAGGCCAGTTTCAGCTTTTCGTCCCAGTTGAGCCGGGCCATGACGCGCCCCCAAAGCTTCATGAACGGGAAAGACTGAGTTTTCATGAGGTGTCGAACGATCTCCTGCTGGTTGGCGCCTTTTTCGATGAGGCGCGATGCGGCGAGAAAGGTTTGGGGGGTCGTCCGCTCGCTCTGGAAGTTGGAAGTGGCGGAAACTATTCCTGTGAGAAAGCACTGGGCCGCGGCCGGATTCAGATGTTTTTCTCCGAAACCTTTCAAAAACTCGGAAAGGGCTTCCGAAACGGAAGAAGCGGTGGTATCAACCAGATTGAACTGGCTGAAATTTTCATTGGCGGGGGAATTATCAATATTCACGACCGGAAGCTCGAAAAAAAGGTCGCTGTTTTTTTCTTTTATTTTTCCGAGGTCGTCCAGGCTCTGGCAGCCGATCACGACGACGAGATCATATTTGAATTTGGCGGGGATGAAAGAAAAATCGCGCGGGTCGATGGTCTCCTTTTCCGGCGTGATATAAATTTCAAAAGCTTCTTCCTTTTTTTCGACGCGGGAACTGATGATTTTGTTGTATTTTGTGCTGAAAGAAATAACAAAATCCCGCGCGCCGATAATCTCTTTTTCCATTTTTTCCGGAGGAGTGAGAAATTTCAGCTTTTCGGCTTGGGAAACGTTTTCCAGAACAGCCGGAGACTTTCCGAGATTTTTGAGAAAATGAAAAAAGCCCCAGCTGGCCGAAACTGCGTCGCTTGGAGCTTTGGGCTTGGTGAGTATCAAAATACTTTGAGCCGATCCGATTTGATTTTTGATTTGATCCTGAATGGATAACATATTCACGTAACACATAACACGTAACACATAACACGACAAAATTGTTACGTGTTACGGGTTTCGTGTTGTGTGACTTTAGTATTTCAGAATATCAAACGGGGCAAGTAGTGTCAATCAAGCAGAGAAATTGACTTTTTTGCAGAATTGGTCTATATAATATTCAAAAAAGGAAAAGGAGGTCGCCGTGAAATACATCGTTGTTCTGGTTATCGCAGCAGGAGTCTGCGCGTCAATTTCCATGGGGATTGCGGGTTGCTGTCCGCCGGCATCTTTCCAGGTCCAAAATGAATATACTTGGAGGATCAGGGAGCACCCGTCATCTATAAACTGCAGCTATTGCCACTCAAAGGAAAGCCTTAGCGCTTTTTGGTGGAGGGGTGACAGGAGTGCAGCCAGGAGAAGTGTCATTCAATTTCAGCGTCCTGCCCATAAAATACCGCTGAATAGCTCTGAAGTATATAAGACAAACGGCTGCTTGTAGATTTTATAGAATAACCGGCAGTCAATGCAAAAAGCCCAGGCGGAAAATGCCTGGGCAAATTTTTTTTGGCGTGAAACATTGAATCGGGACATAAAATGGGGCTATTTTGAAGAGTGTTTCCCAGCCGTTGACAAAAGGCGGTTTTGGGTGTAAAATAATAGGTTAAAAATAAAGAGAAAAAGGAGGCCATTTATGGCCAGAAAGCTCTTTGTCATTCTGTTGGTGATCGTGATTTTTATTCCGGCTGTAGCTTTGGCCGGCGAGTGGGAAGTTCAGTACGCTCGCGCTGGGGAGGTAGAGATTCTCTACGATAGCGATTTCCTGCCCCCTAATGTCGAGGCAAAGTATGAACTGGAGAGAATTCGGGAGGAGTGGTCATCCCAGGAGCTGGAAACTCTTATCTCGAAACGGGAGGAAGATGATGAATATAATTTTTAGGATTATTGCCTTGGCGGCACTGCTGTTGTCGGGAATTGCCGGCTGTGCGGGGATTGACGGCAATGGTTTTATTTCGCCGATCTTTGACCCCATTAGCTACGTTGGCAGTTACGCTCCCCGACAAGTGGATTGGAATCGGGCGCCTTTAAGTGTAACCAGAAATACGGCTCGCCTCGATTTGCAACTGCAAGAGGCTCAGCGGGACTACGACGCAGCTCGGAATGCAGTGCGCGAAGATGCTCGGGCGGCGGCTCGATATGATTTTGAACACGGGCTACCCAGAGGCGCACACGCGCCACCCATTCTTTACGGAGAGGCACGCGAGGCTTACAGCCAGGAATGGTATTCTCGCGATCAAGAGTATCGCAACAAACTCGAACAAGGGGCTCGTAATCTCGGGCAGCTAGATTATTACCGGAGTCGCCAACCACGACCGCGGTAGTGAATTCTTCACCAAAGGAGGCAACGAAGGCCAGTTTTCGTCGCGGACGCATCCGTGATGAGACTGGCCTTTTTTCTTTGCCAAATTATGGATTTATGCGACAATTGTAATAATGAAAAAGAAAGAAATATTCGTTACAAATGGTGCTAGACAAACCCGAAAATTGGGTGAATTGCTGGCCAAAGAGCTCCGAGGCGGAGAGATTCTGTGCCTTTCGGGTGAACTGGGTAGCGGGAAAACAACTTTTGCGCAAGGCATATTAAGAGGGTTGAAAATCAAGGGTCCTTACACCAGCCCGACGTTTGTGGTGATGAAGAAATATCACATAACGCATAACACGAAACATATATCGCGACAAAAAAAAGTTTTACGAGTTACGAGTTATGAGTTGCGTGATGCATATCATATTGACGCTTATCGGGTTGGGCCGAAAGATATTATCGAACTTGGCTGGAAGGAAATTATTGCCGGGAAAAGTAACATAGTGATTGTTGAATGGGCGGAGAGGATAAAAAATATTATTCCGGAGGATGCAATTTGGATAAAGTTTGAGCATATAGGTAAAAATAAGAGAAAGATAGTCATAGGTAACAAGGCTGTGGGCAGTTGGTCTGGTTGTGGGTCATAGGTCAATGGTTAGTTTATCCAATGATTCAAGACCAATGACTTGTCCCACCGCCAATGACCTTGTTACCAATGACCCAGAAATATATGGCCGCTAAAAAGAAATTAATATTAATAGACTCTAACGCGATAATCCACCGCGCCTATCATGCGCTTCCTCCCCTCACGACCAAGAAAGGGGAGCTGGTGAATGCGGTTTATGGCTTCGCGTCGGTGCTTCTCAATGTCCTCAACCGCTTCAAGCCGGAATACATTGCGGCCACTTTTGATCTCAAGGAGCCGACTTTCCGTCATAAGGAGTTCAAAGAATACAAAGCTACTCGCGTGAAGGCTCCCGATGACCTCTATGAGCAAATTCCCCAAGTGAAAAAAGTGGTTTCGGCCTTCAATATCCCCATCGTGGAAAAAAAAGGTTACGAAGCCGATGATCTCATTGCCACGTTCGCGCGAAAGACGGAGAAGCTCCATCCGGACGTTGAAGTGATCATCGTGACGGGGGATCTCGACACACTTCAGCTTGTCGACGACAAAGTGAAAGTTTTCGCCCTTCGGAAAGGCATGAGCGACTCCATCCTTTATGGCGAAAAAGAAATTTTTGAAAGATATGGCCTCAAGCCCAACCAGATGGTCGACTACAAAGGGCTTCGGGGCGATCCGTCGGACAATTTGCCGGGAGTAAAGGGCGTTGGCGAAAAAACGGCTACCGAGCTTCTCAAAAAATACAAAACAATTGAAGGGGTTTATAAAAATCTTTCCGGCATAAAAGAGGGAATCCGCAAAAAACTGGAGAAAAGCAAGCTGCAGGCGTTTTTCAGCAAGCGCCTGGCGCGCCTCGTGGAAAATGTTCCAGTTGATTTTGACATCGAGAAATGCCTCTCCGAAGATTTCAGCCGGGTGAAAGTCATCAACCTGATGCGAGAGCTTGAGTTTTTCTCTCTTCTTCGCCGGCTGCCGGGCTATGAAGACCATATGAAAAATTTTGAGGAAGATATCTCGGCTGGCGAGTCAGGCTTGGGCAAAGTCGAATGGAAGAAAATCGAAACGTTCGAATTTGAAAAATCTTCCAAAGACGTCTCAATTGTTTCTGACGGGCAGGGCATTGCAATAAGCGAGAATTCCCGATCCGCTGTTTATCTTTCCAAAATTGGCGCGAGCCTCAGAAATATTCTGGAGAACAAAAAAATTGAAAAAATCGGCTTCGACCTCAAAAAAGAATGGCATATTTTGCAAAAATCGGAGATAAGCTTGCGAGGAGTTTCTTTTGATGTCCAGCTGGCGGCCTATCTTTTGAGTTCCGGGTCAAATCTTGCCTGGGAAGATCTTGTGGCGCAGGAACTTGGAATAATAGTTCCAAAAGAGGACAAAAAATCAGGGCAAGCCGCTCTGGTCTTTCAGGAAGACCAGGGGAAAATTGAAAGGCTATGCCGCGCGGCAGCCTATAATTTCGCTCTCAAAGAAAAATTGGAGAAAAAAATTGAAAAAATCAGCCGGGAGCAAGTTTCCGAAGGCAAGGAAAAAACACTGAAAGACCTTTTTGAAAAATTAGAGATGCCTCTCCTTGAAATTTTAGCTCGGATGGAAAAAGTGGGTATCAAAATCAACAAAACAGTTCTCAGGGGTATATCAGCCAAGCTCGATCAGCGGGTCAGGAAACTCGAAAAAGAAATTCAAAAAATAGCAGGCGAGGATTTTAATGTCAATTCTTCCGTCCAGCTCCGGGAAATTCTTTTCGAAAAACTCAATATTCCAACCAAAGACATCAAAAAAGGGAAAACCGGATTTTCTACCGCCTCACCCGAACTGCAAAAGGTAAAAACACTTCATCCGGTCATTGAAAAAGTTGAAGAATACCGGGAGCTCTTCAAATTGAAGACCACGTATCTTGATACTTTGCCAAAAATGACTGACAGTGTCTCGCGAATTCATACCACGTTCAATCAGGCGGTGACAGCCACAGGCCGGCTTTCCTCCTCGGAGCCAAATCTCCAAAATATTCCCATTCGGACCGATCTTGGCCAGATCATCCGGACAGCTTTTGAAGCAAAAGAGAATTTCAGATTGGTGAGCGCTGACTATTCGCAAATTGAGCTCCGCATCGCGGCTCATCTTTCCGGGGATGTGCGAATGATCACGACTTTTTTAAACAAGGAAGACATTCATACGGCCACGGCCGCCAGAATTGGGAAAGTCGAACTTGAAAAAGTGACCGACAAAATGCGCCGGGCGGCCAAGGCGCTGAACTTCGGCATCATATACGGAATGAGCACGTTTGGATTTTCCCAGTCGGCTGGAGTTTCGCAGGAGGAAGCCAAGGAATTCATCCGGAAATATTTTGCGAATTATCCGCAAGTGGCCCAGTTTTTGGAAGAAGTGAAAATTTCAGCCCGAGAAAAGGGATTTGTCGAAACAGAAATTGGAAGGCGCCGGTATATTCCTGAAATCAACGCGACTAACATTCAACTTCGCAACCAAGCCGAGCGGATGGCGGTCAATATGCCCATTCAGGGACTGGCAGCCGACATCATCAAACTGGCGATGCTTGAGGCTGACAAATTGATCCGTGAAAAATATCCATCGGCCAGAATGATTCTTCAGATTCATGACGAACTTCTTTTTGAGGTGCCGGAAAAAGAGGCCGAAAAATTTGCGCGTGACATCGGTTCGGCGATGGAAAGTGTTTACAAGCTTTCCGTTCCGCTTTTGGTAGATGTGAAAGTCGGGGATAACTGGGGTGAAATCTAAGCAAAGTAAAAAATAGAAATGAAAAAGGAAAAAGTTTGGAAGATTATTGTTTTTTTACTTCTTCTTTTTTGGCTGGGGTTTTTGTATGCGCAAAAAATTGATCTGGCGACAGCCGATTTGGGGCGGCACATCAAGAACGGGGAATGGGTCGTAGAGAATAATTTCAATTTGCTTGAAAAAAAATCTCCTCTTCGTGAAAATTATTATTCCTATACCAATCCTGATTTTCCGGTCATAAACCATCACTGGGGTTCGGGGGTGGTTTTTTATTATATTTGGAAATATGCCGGGTTTAGCGGATTATCTCTTCTTTATATTTTCCTGAGCCTGGCCGCTTTCTTGGCTTTTTTTTGGGTCGCTTGCAGAGAATCAAGTTTCACGTGGGCCGCGCTTCTTGCTTTTGCCCTCGCGCCGCTCATGGCTGAAAGAACGGAGATCCGGCCGGAGGTTTTCAGTGTTCTTTTCGCAGCGATTTTTCTCCTTCTGCTATGGAGATATTCCCGGGGGGAAATAAAATGGAAGTGGCTTCTCCTTCTCGCGCCTATCCAAATTGTCTGGGTGAACTTTCACGTTTATTTTTTTCTGGGATTTTTTCTGGCGGGAACTTTTTTGTTTTCCGAAATTGTCCAAATTATCTTTCAAAAATTGACCGACGAGGAGTTTGAAAAAAAACTAAAAAAGACAAAAATTATGCTGGTTGTTTTGATGTTGGTTTTGCTGGCTTCGCTTATAAACCCCTTTGGCCTTGAGGGGCTTCTCTATCCGCTCAAAATTTTCAAAAATTATGGATATACGATTGTTGAGAATAAATCAGTTTCGTTTGTTGAAAATTATGGAGTAGCAAACCCAAATTTCGCTCTCATAAAAGCCGTTCTCGCTTTGATGGTTTTGAGTTTTGTTTTACTTTTCATTTTCAATCGCAAAAAAATATCTTTTTTCTATCTCATTTTCTCCCTCCTCTTTGGCATTTTGGGCTGGATGGCTATCCGCAATTTCACCCTTCTCGGTTTTTTCGCGCTTCCGGTTCTGGCTTATAATTTTCAAGCTGTTTTCGGGCAAAAAAAAGGTGAAATAAGTATCGCGAAAGAAAATGGCATTGCCGTATTGTATATTATAGTGGCTGTCGTTGGCCTTTGGTGCAACTTCGAATATGTGAGTTTTCACTCAAAAAGGATAGGAACCGGGCTTTTGCCGAGAGTGACTCAAGCGGCCGAATTTTTCCGAAAAGAGAATATCAGAGGCCCGGTTTTCAACAACTATGACATTGGCGGATATCTCATTTTTTATCTTCCCAAAAGCGAAAAAGTCTTTGTGGATAACCGTCCGGAAGCCTATCCCGATTGTTTTTTTAGCGAGGTCTATAAACCAATGCAGGAGAACGCAGATGTTTTCGAAAATGTTGATCGGGAGTATAATTTCAATGCAGTCGTTTTCTATTCTCACGACATTACTCCCTGGGGAGTGAATTTCCTGAAAATCATTCAGGAAAATCCGGATTGGGCGAAAGTTCATAGCGATGATTATTCGGTGATATATCTCAAGAAAAATGGAGAAAACCAACCTCTCATCGAAAAATATCCCGCCGTAGCGGGACCCCGCCAAGGCGGTGGCCAAATTCAAGATACTAAATACTAGATACCAAGTTTATGCCCGAACTTCCTGAGGTTCAAACAGTCGTTGACGATTTGAACCGGAAAATAAAAGGCGATACAGTCGTCGATTTTTGGAGCGACTGGAAAAAGTCTGTGAGGATGCCGATTGAAAAATTTACGCGGGAAATAAAAGGCAAGATAATATTGAATGCCAGCCGGATTGGAAAAAATATTTTTTTAAATTTATCGGGCGGGAAGACGATATATATACATTTGAAAATGACAGGACACCTTCTTGTGAAATCTCAAATCTCAAATCTCAAATCTCAAATATGTGGAAAGGATTATTTCTCGGAAAAAGTTAATCAATATATTCATCATATATTCTACTTGAAGTCCGGACGGACGCTGGAGTTTTCTGACCTTCGTAAATTTGGAAAAATAATCTTGGCTGATACGGACAAAATTCAGGAAATAAAAGAAATCGGCAGTTTGGGAGTCGACGCGATGGGCAAAGATTTTACCCAAGAAAAAATGAATGAAATTCTGAACGGCCGAAAAACAAAAATAAAGCTGCTGCTTATGGACCAAGGCAAAATTGCTGGCATTGGGAATATTTATGTCAGCGAAATTTTGTTTGAAGCCGGCATTTTGCCGAATCGGCCAGCAAATACTCTCAAAAAAGAAGAGAAGTCGAGGCTATACAAAGCGATCAAAAAAGTCCTTAAAAAAGCCATTGATCTGCGGGGAACGTCGGACAGCGATTATCGGGACACATCCGGCGCCCCGGGGCGTTTCCAGGAAGTCCTCAAAGTATATCGCCGGTCTGGAAAAAAATGCCCAAGGTGTGGTACAATTATTCAAAAGGAAAAGATGGGACAGAGAGGAACTTTCTTTTGTCTCGTTTGTCAAAAATAATTTGTAAAAAAAATAATATGCTAGGCAAAATAAAAGCAATGGAAACAAAGTCAAAAGTAATTCTCGCCGTTGTGTTGGTCCTGGTCATTCTGGCCGCTGGATATTTTCTCGGCTGGTTTGGAAAAAGAAAAGCCGGGTCACTCAATCTCGATTCCATGAAAGGAGAAGTGGATATGGGTGCGCCGCTCAACACCGGAGAAGTGAGCCCTTTTACAAATCTTCCCTGTGCGAATTGGAACAGGCGGCCGATTGCGGTGATGGAAGCGTCCGATCTTTCCGTCCGTCCTGACAGTGGCTTTTCGGACGCGGATCTTGTTCTTGAAATGCCGGCGATTACAGCCAGCATCACTCGTCTTATGGGAGTTTATGTCTGCAATGATCCCGCCGAAGTCGGATCTGTTCGTTCTACCCGTCATGACTATATCGCTCTTGCCGCTGGCTGGGACGCCATTCTTACGCATTGGGGCGGATCGCATTTTGCAGGAGATATCTTGAATCAAGGCGCAATCGATAATCTTGATCTCAATGGAAGTTTTGGAAACAAGGCTCCAGAGTGCGGCTTTCGAAAAGCCGGAGTCCCGGCGCCGGATAACGGTTTCGCCCGGTTCGATAAGCTTTTGGAATGTGCTCAAGCCCGAGACTATCGGATGGAAGGAAAATTTCCCGGCTATGCCCATCAAGCTGAAGGGCCAGTCGATCAAAGGCCGAATGGTGGTCATCTTCGAATCGGTTTTGCGGGGCCGTTTGCGGTTGATTATGACTATGACAAAGAGACCAATACCTATCTTCGCAGCTGGAACAAGGTGGCAGACACGGACGCCAACAATGGGAAAAGGCTGGCTCCAAAGAACGTAGCGGTTGTCATTGCCAGTTCCGAACAGATCGAAGGGCAATATAACAATGTCCAAATCGGAGATCCGCAGTTTGACAGCGTGAGTGAAGGAGACGCGTTCTACTATTTCGACGGAAAAGAAACCAAGGGTCGCTGGAAAAAGGACAAATCAAAATGGGCGTCAAAGCTTTTCATGTATGACGAATCCGGACAGGAAGTAAAGTTTGTTCCGGGGCAGATTTGGCTGGAAGTGCTCGAGCCGGGTCAGGGGCTAAAGTGGGAACCAATTCCATGAAACACATAGCTCGTAACACATAACAAAAACAAAAAAAGTGTTGCGCTTTCCATGTTATGTGTTGTGTAAAATATGATAATCTTTCTATATGGTGAAGACGATTTTCGTTCGAACCGAAAGCTTGCCGAGATAAAACAAAAATTTCTGGAAAACAACCCCGACGGCATGTCGGGGTTGTTTGACTTTTCCGAACCGGGAGCAAAAATAAGCGAACTCATTGTCAAACTTGCATCAGGCGGCCTGTTTTCAAGAAAAAAACTTGTCATCGTGAAAAATATTCTTCAAAATAAAACAGCGATGGAAAGCAGGGAGCTTCTCGATTTTCTGGAAAAAGCGGAAAAGGAGGAAGCGAAAGATCTTACGCTTGTTTTCTGGGAAAAAGAAAAAATCAACAAGAAACTGAGGCTCGCGAAATTTCTTTTTAAAAAAGCAAAAAAGCAGGAGTTTGGGCTTTTGGACGGAGTGAAATTGATGAACTGGATAGTTGGAGAAATCCGGGAAATTAAAGCTAGCGTGGTTTCGATTAGCCCAAAAGCGGCAGAAAAGCTTTCTGTTTTTGTCGGAAATGATCTCTCTCTTCTTTCGAAAGAAATCGAAAAATTGGTTGCATACAAAAGTAAAGGAGAAATTTCCGAAAAGGACGTGGAACTTCTCGTGAAATCGAAAATTGACACGGATATTTTCAAAACAATTGACTCACTGGCGCGGCAGGACAAAAAAACAGCTGTGGGATTTCTCCATGATCATTTGAATTCCGGTGAGGACCCATTCTACCTCCTGTCAATGTATTTTTATCAATTCCGCAATCTTCTCAAGGTGAAAGCGCTTGCTGAAAAAAATGTCTCCGAACGCGAAATCGCCCAAAAATTGAAACTCCATCCGTTTGTTGCCCGAAAAAGCCTCGAACAAGGGAGGAATTTTTCACTCGATCAGCTCAAGAAGCTGTACAAAGATCTCTGCGAGATTGATTTTGGAGCCAAGACAGGCAAAATCGAAATAGAACTGGCGCTGGACAAGTTTATTGCTACGGTATAGTAATTAATCTATGAAAAATAAAAATAAATTAAAAATCTTTCAACTTACAAGAGAGGCTGTATTCACCGAAAATATTGTGAAGGATATCAATGAGTTGCTGGAGGTGCTTTCGCCGGGAAAGGGTAAAAGTATCAATATAACAAGACTTCAAAAACTTGTTGGCCATCCATTCCTGGAAATTCATGTTATAGAGGTTGCTGGAAAAGTTTCTGGTATGGCAAGTTTGCATCTTATGGAGGTAATGGACAAAACAGTGGCGCGAATTGAGGATGTTGTTGTTCATCCAAAGCATCAGGGAAAAGGGTTCGGAGAAAAGATAATGAGTCATGTCATTGAACAGGCAAAGAAAAAGGGAATAGATAGTATTGAGCTTACAAGCAATCCCAAGCGTGCCGTGGCGAACAAGCTTTATCAAAAACTCAAATTCGAACCGCGAAAAACGAATGTCTATCGGCTGAAATTGAAGAAATAGGCCGCAGCTTTTTTGTAAAAATAATTCACACCAGTAAACTAGATTACTGGTGTGTTTTTTTATTTCACTACAACTAATTGTAGCGAAGATTATTCGTAATTATATTGAACTATGTGATTCTTAATCAACGAGATTAGGAAGAGATTAGCTTGCCGCATTCTGCCAGGCGAGGTTGAAGAGGATTTTGTAGGACCTGGCAATATCCTGGCTTTCGATGACAGTCGCGAAAAGTTTGTTTTGGGTCGAAAAGATGACAAGCTTGTCTCCGAAGATAACATTATCATTTCCGGAAAATATCTGGTCGTCTGGAAGAAACCGAATTTTGTGATTCGGGTTTTTGTTTTTGCGGATTGATTTCACGTATTCTTTGTTTTTTTCATTCTCATTCAATATTTCCCGAATTTTATAATGCCGCGTTTGGGTTTCTTTAAGCAGTTTATTTGTAAGATCTTCCAGGAGATTCCAGATATGACTTAGATCTCCCCAGCACTGAATTTCTTTGCCCTTTGAAAGATATTCCACAATTTCGGCGTAAATTTGCCGGACGCCTTCGCGGCCTTCAAAGATTTGAATGTTCGGCCGGTCTTCATCGAAATTGAAGATTGATTGGAGGAGAGGAAAGATTTCCGTTAGCATTTCTTCTTTTCGCTTGATTTGGGTGAAAAGTTTTTTGGGGTTGGCGGCGCGAAAAAGCGTCGCCTTTTTAGTTTTCCAGATGGAGACAAGTCCCCGCTCGACCAAGAGATTCAGTGTGAAATATACCGTCGCGCGCTTGAGTCCGCACTTCTGGGCGATATGATAAGCCGTATCCTGCCCCAGCTGAAGGCAGGCGAGATACACTTTCGCTTCTTTTTCGTGGAAACCGATTTGCTCAAGCTGCTTTTCGAGGGTCATGGCAGAAGCCTAGCACGGGATAATAATAGTGTCAATAATATTGTCAACAATAAAAAATATAAAGTAATAAATGCCGATATAGAAGCATATAATTTACTAAATATAGTAAATTAAATTGACAATAAACTAGATAAAATCTATAAAGAGCAGTTATTTAACAATTGAGTAGGGGGCGAAGATAATGTGTGAATTATATAATCCGATGTTGGGAGTAGGATGCTTGAGAGCCGAAGAGAATGGGCATATCGTCTATGTCGATCTCAACGAACTTAAGGGGGTGTGGTTCTATGAAGCGAGAACTAAAGATGGGGAAAAAAGGATAGATTGCCTATGCATAATTTTATATCCCGATGTCGCCGAGATCAAATCAATCGAAAGAAGGTTTGTGATTTTTCACGACAAGCCAGATCTTATTGTTGATCTCGAAAAACAAATCAATCCATATGAATGGTACTGGCTCACAAAAATAAAAGGAGGATTCGCGAAATGAAAAAACTGACTCCGTTTCAAAAGAAGGTGGCGCGGTGGGTCGGGGGTCGTCGCTGGCCGGGAAACCTTGTCTTTGTGGTCGTTTTGGTTGCTATTTTTTTCATGATGCGCTTCGAGATTGAAAAAAAAGAAATATGGCAAGCCGTTGTATCAGTTGCTTGTTTCCTGATAGCAGCATACGCGACCATCATATTGGATGTTGCAGAATTTCGAAGGCAATTTATTCCTGAAATACAAGCTGAAAAAGCCGAGGTGATCGCTAAAGAAAATCCGAAATATGCCGAACGAATCAACGAGCTAATTCAGGAAGCGCTTGCGCAAGACGACGGGGGCGAGCTGCAGGTCGCGCTTGAAAAATTAAAAATCATGGTGGGCAAGGGAAAGTGCCTCGCTGATCTGCCCAATCAGGCGGAAAAACTCAAAACCGAAATCGCCGCTCTGGAAAAAGAGCTGGGATTGCAAGGAAGGAGAAATGATCATGAAAGCAAAAAAAGCAAGAGAAGTTCGTGATCAAGAAATGTTTGTGGCGATTCAAAAATATCTCCGCGCAGAAAAGAAAGCAAGAGAAACGGGGGGAAGAGCCGCTCACTTGAAGAAGGAAGGGGAAGCAAGCGCTAAGGAGGCCAGTGATCAAATATATAATTTCTTCAAGCGGTGGATTGCTATCAAACTTGAACATGATCGACGAATTCCTCTCGTCGTTATTTCCGAAAAAAAACAATTCAAAGTGGATCTGCATCTTTGCGAAGACTGCAAGGGTTCCGGCCAAGATCTATCGGGTTTCATGCGCGCTATCCGGAGAGATAACATTTGCCCTTATTGCTATCTGGGGAGTGGCATAGCGAGCATAACAATAACCTACAATGGCCAAGTTATGAAAAGGCCGTTGCCGAATTCAGGTCTCTTTATTAAGGGAGTTTGAAAATTGGAAAATTCCTAATCTCCGAGATTAGGAAAACCAAAAACCGCTCCGGCATTGTTTCGGGGCGGTCTTTTCATTTGAAGAAAATTATTTGAATACTATTTCGCTTTTGACTTGACGCTGATTTTGGCTTCGATTTTTTGGAAGCGCCGTTCGAATTTCGATTCCAGTTTCGCAAGGTCATACTTATAAGCGACATTGTCCAGTTTTTTATGAATTTCGTATTGTCCGTATTCAACGGCAGCCATTCTCTCTTTCAGTTTTCCGATGCCATTCTCGACTTTTCCCAATCTCCCCTCGACACCGTCCAATCTTCCCTCGACACCGTCGAACCTCTTATCAACTTGGTCGAATCGATCAACGACTATAATGGCCAACTTTTCAATTTCACTGCTGACATGATTCCGAACATATTCTTTGGTATCTTCCGAACCTTTTTTTATCAAACCAGCAATAGCTTCAAGGGTCACTTTGTTTATTTTTTTCTTTTTCATAAGGGAAGCTCAAAACATTTAGGTTCCCTTATTTTATCTTAAGCCGAAAACCAGGTCAAGAGCCGGTTATTTCCCCTCTTTTTTCATCATCTTAACGAGCCGCGATTTTTTTCGGGCGGCAGCATTTTTGGCAATGACGCCGACTTTGGCGGCTTTGTCGAGGGCTTTCTGGACGGTCGGAAACATCTTTTTGGCATCCTCGATCTTCCCGGCTTTGGCCAGTTCATTGAGTTTCTTCACCGCGTCTTTGAAAGTTTTTTGGATCCTCGTATTCTGAGTGGCTCTCTTTCTCGACGCGCGAAGATATTTCTTGGCGCTTTTCTTGATTGGCATAATTCACTTCGTTCAAAATCAAAATGCAAAAATCAAAATGCAAAATGACAATTGAAAATTTAAAAATTTATGAAAAACACTCTATATTTCTAACACGGATAACCATTTTTGTAAATAGTTGTGGGGTATTGTAAAAAAATACCAAATACAAGATACTATATACTAGATACAAATATATGATTGCCAAAATAACTGGTAAAATTGCCTTTTTTCGGGATAACTATGTCGTCGTGGACGTCAGCGGAGTCGGGTACAAGATATTCGTCACTGATTTCACGATGGGAAAAATTGCCGGAAAAGAGGAGTTGGAATTATACACGCATACCTATGTCCGTGAGGACACTTTGTCGCTTTACGGTTTTTTGATTCTGGATGAGCTGGAAATGTTTGAGCTTCTTATATCCATTTCCGGAATTGGGCCGAAAGCGGCAATCGGGATTCTTTCCATTGCCGAACCAAAGACTATCCGGGCGGCGGTGATATCCGGCGACTCTTCAATTCTCACCCGCGTTTCGGGAGTAGGCAGAAAAACTGCCGAGCGGGTAATACTCGAACTCAAAAACAGAATTGCGGAGCTTCCCGGCGAAGACCAGGGAGCGGCCAAAGCCGATTCGGAAGCGATTGAAGCGCTTGTTTCTTTGGGGTATACCGCGACACAATCGCGTGAGTCTCTGAAAACCGTTCCGAAAGAAATCAAGGGTGTGTCAGAGAGAGTGAGAGCGGCACTCAAAAGTCTTGGGAAGTAGTATCTGGTATCTAGTATACTTGTGTATGGAAAAGATTTTTTTTGATTTCATTCAACAGAATTCCCCCGATGGCGGTTTTTTGCAATCAGTCTATTGGTGGAAGTTCCAGGAAAGCTATGGCCGAAAAACTTTCGAGCTGGAGGAAAAAGATGAAAATGGCGATACTCTCATATATGCATATGTGATAGCGCATACACTTCCGGTGGTCGGGGATTATTTTTATGTGCCGAGAGGGCCTGTATTATCACGAAACACAAAACACAAAACACGAAACACAAGTAGAACACAAAACTTTTTTTCTGATTTAATAAAATTAGCCAAGGAAAATAGTATTGGGTGGGTTCGGGTTGAGCCGAATAACGTTGAGGAATTAAGGCTGATAAAAGAGAGTCTACCAAATGGCTTGAAAATTAAAAAATCCCCGGTGGATGTTCAGCCGAGGGAGATATTGGTTCTGGATATTTCAAAAAGTGAAGAGGAGATTTTGGCGGGAATGAAGCAGAAAACACGATACAATATCAAACTTTCCCAGAAACGAGGGGTTTCTGTGAAAGCAATCTCAAATCTCAAATCTCAAATCTCAAATCTATATTTCGAAGAATTCTTAAGATTAGTGAAAATTACCAGCAAGCGAGATAAAATAACGGCGCATCCGGAAAATTATTACTGCAAGATGTTTGAAACAATCCCGCCGGAAATTTTGAAACTCTACGTCGCCGAATACGAGGGGAAAATTATTGCCGCGAACCTGGTTTCGTTTTTTGGAAAAACGGCAACGTATATGCATGGAGCGTCGGATAACAAGCATCGCGATGTGATGGCGCCATATCTTTTGCAGTGGCAGGCGATACAAGACGCAAAAGCAGCCGGATGTGAACGATATGATTTTGGAGGCGTAAAAACAGAAAAAATCCCAAATTTCAAATCTCAGATATCAAATCCCTGGTCTGGCATCACAAAATTCAAAACAGGTTTTGCCCCGGAGAAAAAACCGGTTGAATTTCCGGGATGTTGGGATATAATTTTGAGCCCATCAAGATACTGTCTGTATAAAATACTAAGGAAAATAAAACCGTGAAAAAACTTATTCCCCAATCCATCAAAAATATCTATCATCACTTTCAAGCGGTTATCGCGAATGTTTGGTTTGGCTTTCCATCGCGGCGCTTGAAAGTTATCGGGGTGACAGGAACAAATGGCAAAACAACCGCGGTCCAGATGATCGCGAAAATTTTGGAAGACACCGAAAAAAAAATTGCAGTAGCCTCAACTATTAATTTTAAAATCGGGAAAGACGAATGGGTGAATGACACAAAATTCACGACTATTTCGAGCTTCAAGCTGCAGGGTTTTTTGAAAAAAGCGGTTTCGGCTGGCTGTGAATACGCCATTGTCGAAGTGACTTCCCATGCGCTTGACCAGAACCGGGTTTGGGGAGTTGATTTTTCCGTGGCAGTGGTGACGAATGTGACACGGGAGCATTTGGACTATCATGAGACAATGGAGAAATACGCGCGGGCGAAGGAGAAATTGTTCGCGATGGCGGCGAAGCACGAAAATGGAGTAGCGGTAGTGAATCTGGGGATGGAAAAGGCAAAGGAATTTTTGAGATACAAAGCGAATGAAGTTTGCGGCTACGCCGTAAAAAATCCCAATGTCAAAATCACAATGCCAAATAAAATCCAAAATCCCAATGTTAAAAATATTTTTGCGGAAAATATAAAATTAGATATACACAATACTCGATACACAATACTCGATACACAATTTATACTTAACTTACCAGGGGAATTTAATATCGAGAACGCTCTCGCGGCGACGTGCGTTGGACTTTCACAAAACATTGCTCTTCCCAAAATTTCCGAAGCTCTTTCGAAGATAAAAAGTGTCCCGGGGAGAATGGAACGCATTGAAAATGAACGCGGGTTGGAGATTATTGTCGATTACGCTGTGACGCCGGATTCGCTAAAAAAATTATACGATCATATAAAAAGCTTTAAAAAAGAAAATGCCAAAATTATTTCAGTATTTGGCTCTTGCGGGGAACGGGACAGGGGTAAACGGCCTATCATGGGAGAAATTGTTGGAAAGCGGGCTGACTTTGCCATCGTGACCAACGAGGATCCATATGGAGAAGATCCGCAAAAAATAATCGACGAAGTTTTTGCTGGCGTTTTGAAGCATAAAAAAGAAAACGAAAATACCTGGCGCATTCTTGACCGGCGCGAAGCGATAAAAAAAGCTTTGCAGCTTGCAAAGCGTGGCGACATGATTGTTGTCAGTGGCAAGGGGGCTGAAGAAACAATGGCTGTGGGAAACAAAAGAATTCCCTGGAACGATCCTAAAGTGATTCGAGAACTTTTATCAGAAAGAGCGACAGGAGAATACCGATAGCGCCACCAACAAGTATTTCGCTTATCCGGTGCCCGATTCTCTCTTTGAGCCGAGGGAATTTTCTTTTGTCGACCGGGAGCTCATTTACGAGCATGTTGAGATATCTTCCCTGATCGCCGAGATACATCCTAAGACGCACAGCGTCATCAATTATGATAAAAGCGAAAATAAAAGCCAGAGCGAAAACGCCGGATCCCGTTCCCTCGAAATAGCCGATGCTGGTAAGAGTTGAGAGGACAAAAGCCGTGTGGGCGCTGGGCATATGGCCGTGAGTAAAAGCATATTCCCATCTAAAGCCGTGCTTCAGGGAGTAAAGAAAAAATTTTAAAGCTTGGGTGAAAAGCCCTACGGCGATTGGAACGATTATGACTATATAGTTTTTCCAGTCCATGCTGTCATTTTATTACATATGCTTGTTTTTCGCAAATATCGGGTTGTGGGCTATGGCATGAAATTTATTTTCATGCTATCATACGAATATAAATTGACCTTATCCCTTTTATGAATCAGGAGGAACTCAAAAAAAATTTCGTTCTTCTCTCGAAAATTGCCAAAGAAAAAAAATATGCCCAGGAGTATCTTGGCCTTTTGGCGCGCCGCGGTGATATCGGATCAATTCGAATCGGAAAGCGCTGGTACACGACAACCGAATGGTTTTCTGAATTTTTGCGGGATGCGGAAGCAAGAAAGGAGGAAACAAAAACAGTTAACGCTTTTTTGATAAGGCCAGCCGAGGAGAGTATCGAAAAAATAGAAATAAACAGGGTCGAAAAAACGGCAATTCCGGAAAATATTTTCCAGCCTCTGGTTGAAACAGAAAAAATTCCAGAGCAGCTTCAGGAAAAAAAAGAAAACGAAGAGGGGAAAGTGAACTTGAAAATCGCGAGTCTCGGGCAGGAGAAGCCGATTCAAAAGCGCAACGAAGCCGCAAGTCTGGAAAATGAAGAAGTGAAAATCATACTCCCCAAGACCATAAAAGCGGAACCGGTTTCCCCAAAATATTTTGCTCCAGCAAAAAAACTTGAAACAATTAACTTGAGGGCGCAGAGAAACGCAAGGCCAATGCTTCGAAAGATGACTCCGGATGCGTCTGCCCCGAAAATAAATATGCCGAAAGGAGAGATCCGGATCCCGGTACCCAGAAATTTTTCAAATATTGAAAACAGAAAGACGAGACCGGAGGACTTGTCGCCAAATTTTGTTCCGGTTTTTTCCAAAGGAGGCTTTTTTCCAAAATTTGCTTTTGCTATGTCCGGGGTGCTACTATTGTTTTTGCTTATTGAGATCGGCTGGGTCTATAGAAACGAGCTCAAGAATATGGTAAGCGCCGGGTCCGGAATTGTAGCTGGAGCGGAAGACAATAAAACCGGTCTCGATATTGTCAGAAAATCATCAGCCGATTATTTTGATAGCCGGGAGGGCAAATTGAAAGAAAATATTTCTCTATCCCGCGTATTAATAAGAGCGGCGATGGAGAAGAACAGTGAATAACAGTCGGCAAGCAGCGGCCAACGGTTTCATAAAAAAGCTTTAAGTACTAATTATTAAAAGAATGTTTATGTGGATAATATTGGGAATAATCGCCATTCTCGCGATTTGGGCGATTGTGGTCTATAACGGACTCATTCGGCTCAAAAATAGGGTAGACGAAGCTTGGAGCGACATTGATGTCCAGCTCAAAAGACGGTACGACCTCATTCCAAACCTTGTAAGCACAGTGAAGGGCTATGCCTCTCATGAAAAAGAAGTTTTTGAGAAGGTGACTGAAGCCCGGACCCGGGCAATGGCGGCTCAAAGCGCCGGAGACAAGGCTCAAGCGGAGAATGCGCTTTCGCAGACCCTCAAGAGCCTTTTCGCAGTGGCCGAGGCCTATCCCGATCTCAAGGCAAACCAGAATTTTTTGGAACTTCAGCGGGAGCTGACTGACACAGAAGACAAAATTCAGGCATCTCGCCGGTTCTATAACGGAAACGTGCGTGATTTCAACACTAAAATTCAAATCTTCCCCAACAATATCTTTGCCGGAATGCTGGGTTTTTCAGCCCGTGAATTTTTTGAAGCAGGTGAGGGAGAGAAGGAGCCGGTTAAAGTTGAGTTTTAGCCATCAAAATCCTAAATCCTAATACCGAAATCCTAAATAATATCAAAATTCAAAATTCAAATATTTAAATTCTTTGAATTTTATGATTTTGATATTTGAGTTTGTTTGGGGTTTAGCGTTTAGAATTTGGGATTTTAAATTTTATGGCAACAATTTATACCCAAGCCGACAAAAATACCCGCCTTACCTGGGTTTACATCACAGGTTTTTTAATATTTGTCATTGGAGTCGGTTATATTTTTGCGGGGGCAATGAACAATTCTGTTATTTTGTTTGTGGCGGTTATTTTCAGCGTTCTGATGAGTTTTGCCTCGTATTGGTGGAGCGACAAAATAGTTCTTGCCATGAGCGGGGCAAAGGAAGCCACTCATGACAATGCGAGGGAAATATACCATATCGTGGAAAATCTTTGCATCACAGCCGGACTTCCGGTTCCAAAAATATATATCATTCAAGATCCGTCTCCGAACGCGTTTGCGACCGGTCGCGATCCGGAGCATGCGGTTATTGCGCTTACCACCGGCATTGTCGAAAAATTGGAAAAAAGGGAGCTTGAGGGTGTAATCGCCCACGAGCTTTCGCATATCGGCAACCGAGACATATTGCTCTCAACTGTCATTGTAGTTTTAGTCGGATTTGTGGCTCTTATGGCCGACTGGTTTCGGCGGTGGACATGGTTCAAGGGAAGAGATGACCGCGAAGGGGGTCAGCTTGGGCTGATTCTGTTTGTTGTTGCTTTGGTTCTTTCGATTTTAGCGCCTTTTGCGGCAGTGCTAATGCAAATGGCGATTTCCCGAAAACGTGAATTTCTGGCTGATGCAGGCGGAGCGCTGCTCACGAGATATCCGGAGGGGCTCGCTAGCGCGCTTGAAAAAATTTCCGCTGATCCGGCGCCCATGCGAAGCGCCAATCGGGCGACGGCCCATCTTTTCATCGCCAATCCTTTCCGGGGAAAAAATGTGGCAAAAATATTCATGACGCATCCCCCAGTAGCCGAGCGGGTGAAAGCTTTACGAGATATGGATGTTTAGGATATAATTACGATAGTTAGACAAAATAGATACTTAAAAAGAAAGCGAGGTGAATTTATGGAAGAGACAAAAAAAGGAGATCCGCAAGACGTGGAAAAAAACAAAGCTATGGCGATTGTCGGCTATATTATTCCGATCCTGTTTTTCATTCCGCTTGTCACCGATGCAAAAAATAGCCCTTTCGCTAAATTCCATGCCAACCAGCAGCTGAATCTTCTTCTGGCTGCCGTTGTTGTCAATATTGTCGGCGGCGTCATACCCTTTATTGGCTGGTTTATTATTCTTCCTCTTGGGACGATTTTTCTCATCGTGGTTGCGATTATGGGAATCATCAACGGATCAAAGGGTGATATGAAACCTTTGCCAGTCATCGGAGGATTCAAACTGATCAACTAAATTGCTATTGCGCAATAGTATTTTTCCAAACAGACATCGCTTTTCGAGTTGTCTGTTTTGGTTTATACTAGGATAGAAATAGATTATAATTATCTTTATAACGCGTAGCTTTGTATAAAATGAAAAAAGATAAAATGTGCGTTCCAGGCGGATCCGCCTGGGGCGGAAAAAGAACGAAAATAATTGCCACCATTGGCCCGGCTTCGGAAAGAAAGTCAGTGCTTGCTCAGATGGTGAAGGAGGGAATGGATGTTGCCCGGCTCAATTTTTCCCACGGGGATTTTTCGTGGCATAAAAAAGCAATCAAAAATATCCGCGAGGTAAGTCGAAAAACCAAAAGGCCGCTTGGAATAATGGCTGATCTTCAAGGTCCAAGAATCAGGACAGTCGGAAATCAAGAAGTGAAAGTTAAAAAGGGTGAAATTGTGTTGGTGGTCGGGAGAAAAAACAAACTCACGAAAAAGAGCCGGCAAAAAACCGTTTTTCTCGATCTTTCCGAGGTGGTAAAACTCGCCAAGGTCGGAAACGAGATTTTGATTGAAGACGGCTTGATTAAGCTTTCTGTTTTTGAAAAGGATAAAGAGCGTTTGCATTGCCGCGCTGAAAATGACGGAGTTATCAAAATGAGGAAAGGAGTGAACATTCCTGGGATTTCGGCCAAACTCGGGGCGCTAACGAGCCAGGACAAAGAAGTTTTGGAGTTTGCCCTTTCCCAAGATGTGGATTTTGTAGCCATGTCTTTTGTCCGGAACGCAAAAGAAATAAAGAATCTCCAGAATTTGATAAGAAAAAAAATATCTGATGAAAGGAAGATTCCTCAGGTGGTCGCGAAAATTGAAAGAAGAGAGGCGGTTAAAAATTTCGATGAAATTCTCAAGGTGTCTGACGCGATCATGGTCGCCCGGGGAGACTTGGGGATCGAGATGCCCCAAGAGGAACTCCCTATTCTTCAAAAGGAAATGGTAGCCAGCGCATTGCGTACAGGAAAGCCGGCAATCGTCGCGACCCAGATGCTCGATTCTATGATTCGAAATCCTCGGCCAACGCGGGCCGAAGTGACAGACGTCTCAAACGCGGTCATTGACCACGCGGATGCGGTGATGCTTTCCGGGGAAACAGCTAGCGGTAAATATCCGGTGGAAGCTGTCAGGATGATGAGAAAAATAATCGAGAAAACAGAAGAATCTCCTTTCGACGATCTTGAGCACGGATTTTTGGGAGACGAAAAAATGTCGGTTTCATCGGCAATTGCCCAGTCAGCTCACGAACTGGTGAAAGACAGCGGAGCGAAAGCCATTGTCGCGGCCAGCATTTCCGGCTTCACAGCCCGGGTAGTTGCCCGGCATCGGCCGGAAGAAAGGCTTTTTGTGATGACCAACAGAGAAAAAACGCATAATCAGCTCACTTTGGTCTGGGGAGCGGAAAGCTTTGTCCTTCCGGATTGCCGGGATTTGGATGAGCTTTTGGATAAATCAATCGCGACCCTTAAGAAAAATAAATTGCTCAAGAAAAAAGACAAAGTAGTGATTGTTGCGGGGAGACCCCATATGAAAAAAGAGCATATGAGCTTGGTTAAGGTGGAGGAAATAAACTAGCACAGGAATTTGTATCAAGCGCAAAAAGAATGTTTCTGACATTCTTTTTTTATGGTATAATTATTTAGTAAAAAATACCTCTGCTTCAAATAAAAAAATAACACGAAATACATGATAGGCAATACAAAAAGAAAATACATTCTCTGGTTTCGCGAGACCGGAATAAAAGACATCGAACTTGTCGGCGGGAAAAATGCATCCCTTGGAGAAATGTATCGCAATCTTCGTAAACATGGGATCAGGATCCCCGACGGCTTTTCCATCACCTCCGAAGCCTATCGCTATTTTTTGCGCCAAAATCATCTGGACGGGGAAATAAAAAAAATTCTCAAAGGTCTCGATACGGGAAACATGCGAAATCTTGCTGAAAGAGGCTATCGGGTGCGCCAAGCAATTCTTTCGTCCGAATTTCCTTTCGACCTTCGGAACTCGATTGTCGAATCCTACTCAAAACTTTCCCACGAATACAATCCCAGAAAAAGTTTTCACATCACTTGGGACAAAAAAGACCATACTAATCATTTTGCCGGCGGGGTGGATGTGGCAGTGAGATCGAGCGCCACAGCTGAGGACTTGGCGGACGCGTCTTTTGCCGGCCAGCAGGAGTCATATCTCAATGTTACTGGAGAATACCAGCTTCTCGAGTCGATCAAAAAGTGTTTTTCCTCCCTTTTTACTGACCGGGCCATATCTTACCGGGTGGACAAAGGATTTGACCATCTCGAAATTGCTCTTTCCGTGGGGGTTCAAAAAATGGTGCGCTCTGACGAAGCCTCGAGCGGAGTTATGTTCACGATCGACACCGAATCAGGTTTTCAAGATGCGATTATTATCAATGGTTCCTGGGGGCTGGGCGAAAATATCGTTAAAGGAAAAGTGAATCCGGATGAATTTATTGTTCACAAGCCGACTCTCGAAAAAAAATTCCGCCCCATCATCGGAAAAAAGATTGGAAGCAAGGAGACAAAATTGGTTTATTCCGTTGGTGGCGGGGCTTCGACGCAGAACGTGGCGGTTTCGCAGGAAGACCAAAAGAGGTTTTGTATCGCGGATGATGAAGCGCTTGAGCTTGCCAAATGGGGGCTTCTTATTGAGCAGCACTACAAAAAACCGATGGATATTGAATGGGCCAAAGACGGGCGTGACAAAAAATTATATATTGTCCAGGCCCGTCCGGAAACAGTCCAATCGCAAAGAGAAAAAAATGTTCTCGAAGAATACATTCTTGAATCAAAAGGAAAAATTTTATGCTCTGGAGCGGCAGTGGGAGGAAAAATCGGGCAGGGCAAAGCCAATGTCATCAAGGATGTGGCCAAGATCGCCGATTTCAAAAAAGGCGAAGTGCTGGTGACCGAGATGACGGATCCGGACTGGGAGCCAATCATGAAGATTGCCTCGGCCATTGTGACCAATTCCGGTGGACGGACATCTCATGCGGCCATTGTCAGTCGGGAATTGGGAATTACTTGCATTGTCGGAACCGGAAATGCGACTAGCGCCATAAAAGACAAAAAAGCGGTGACGGTTTGTTGCGCTGAAGGGGAAGAAGGGCATGTTTATGAAGGACTTTTGAAATTCAAAATAAAAACAACGAATCTCAAAAACATCAAAAAATCGAAAACAAAGATCATGATGAATGTTGGTAATCCGGACCAGGCTTTTGATCTCACTTTTATACCCAACGATGGTGTAGGACTGGCTCGTGAGGAATTTATCATCACCGAGTATATCAAAATTCACCCGATGGCTCTCATTCATTTTGAGAAAGTGAAAGAAAAGGAGGAGAAAAAGAAAATAAACGAGCTCACGCAGGGCTATAAAAATAAAGAAGAATTTTTTGTCGACAAATTGGCTGAAGGCATCGGGCGGATATGTGCCGCTTTTTGGCCGAAGGATGTGATTGTCCGGATGTCCGATTTCAAAACGAATGAATACGCGACCTTGATTGGCGGGAAAAGTTTTGAACCAGCCGAAGAGAATCCGATGATTGGCTGGCGGGGAGCGTCGAGATACTACGACGAAGACTACAAAGAAGGATTCCGCCTCGAGTGCCTGGCTTTCAAAAAAGTGCGCGATGTCATGGGACTTACGAATTTGAAAGCGATGATTCCATTTTGCCGGACAGTTGAGGAAGGAAAAAAAGTTCTCGCTGAAATGAAAAAATACGGTCTCAAGCGCGGAATGGGCGGACTTCAAGTTTATGTCATGTGTGAGATTCCCTCGAATGTTATTCTCGCCAGCGAATTTTCAAAAATTTTTGACGGGTTTTCCATCGGGTCGAACGATCTCACTCAGCTCACGCTCGGTGTTGACCGCGACAGCGCCAAAGTGGCCCACGTCTATGACGAACGCAATGATGCCGTGAAGGAACTCATCCGCCAAGTTATCGCAAAGGCTCACCGGGCCCGGCGCAAAGTCGGAATTTGCGGGCAGGCGCCATCAGACTTCGTCGACTTCGCACAATTTCTTGTGAAAGAAAAAATTGATTCAATATCACTCAACCCGGATACAGTAATCAAGACGATGCTGGAAATCGAGAAGATGGAGAAGTAGCTGATCGGGCGTTTTTTCAATAATTCCATTAGAGATTAGTCAGTCACGCAGGTCATCTTCAAAGGTTTAATTTTATTTTACATATAATGCTATAGCATAAAATGTAAAACATATTTATTGAACAAGTTGAGTATGAGTAAAAAAAATGATACGTCGAAAATTATCCTGCAGGGACTATTGTGGGGTGGCGCGATAGCGGTGGCTTCACTGAATCCAATTTTTCTCAACCGTATCGTTCCGCAGCTTGTGAGGCACGCAAAATATAAGCTAGATAAAAAAAGGAAAAATAAAACTTTCCAGCAATCCTTTTATTATTTGAAAAATAAAGGTCTAATAGACTTTAAATATCAAGGAAAACAAGTTTATGTTTCTCTTACAAAAGAGGGCAGGAAAAAGGTAAAAAAATCTAATATCGATAATTTGGAAATAAAAAAACCGAAAGTTTGGGACAAAAAATGGAGAATACTCATTTTTGACATTCAGGACAAGTATAAGATAAAAAGAGAGTCTTTGCGGGGGAAACTGAAAGAATTGGGATTTTATAAGCTTCAAAAAAGCGTCTGGGTTTGTCCGTATGATTTTGAAAAAGAGGTGAATATCTTGAGGAATTTTTTTGGCTTTGGGCATAGAGAAATGAGAGTTATAACCGCGAGTGACATCGAAAATGATCGCGAAACAAAACATTTTTTTAAGATTGAATAAAATTTATCGTTTTACATATTATGCTATAGCATAATATGTAAAATAGTTGCAAAGCTTGATTTGAAGGAATAATTGAAGTAGGCTTATAAATAGGCAAAAATTTGGTAACATATACGGAGAGGTCGCATAGAGGCCGAGTGCGCTCGCTTGGAAAGCGGGTATACCGCAAGGTATCGAGGGCCCGCCCCGCACCAAAATTGAATATTTCGGTGGGATCGCATAGTGGCCGAGTGCGCTTGCTTGGAAAGCAGGTAGACCTTCACGGGTCTCGAGAGTTCGAATCTCTCTCCCACCGCGGTCAACAAAGCATAAATTTTGGTGCGGGGTGAAACTCCCTCCCTCTCCGCTAACAATATTACCATGCCCATTCTCGTTTCCGGGTCGCTGGTCTATGATCACATCATGGACTTTATGGACCGGTTTAAAAATCATATTCTACCAAACAATATTCATATCTTGAGTGTCTGTTTTGCGGTGGAAAAATTGGAAAAAAGCAAAGGCGGGACGGCGGGGAATATCGCGTATAACATCAAATTGCTGGGCGCGGATCCGATAATTGTTTCTTCGGTCGGACAAGATGGCGGGGAGTATATGAGATATTTGGGTGATATAAAAATCAGTACTGGTCGAATTAAAACAGACAAGAAACTGTTTACCGCTTCCTGCTATATCACGACCGATCTCGACGACAATCAAATCACCGCTTTCTATAACGGCTCTCTCGGCTCTGCGCCGGACATATTTTTCAACAAGCGGGATAAAAAGCCGAAGTGGGCTAGCATTTCCCCGACTCAAAAAAGCGTGATGCTCAAACATTTGTCGCAGTGCGCCAATCTTGGCATCCATACAATTTTCGATCCTGGGCAGCAGATTCCGGCTTTCTCGAACAGCGAATTAAGAAAGGCTATAAGCCAGACAGACATTCTTATTGGCAATGATTATGAAATAAAGATGATCCAAAAAAGGATTAACTGGAGTAAAAAACAAATTTTAAAGCGCGTGGAAACGCTTGTGACGACATATGGCGAGAGGGGCTCGCAAATCGAAACCACCGACGGACAGAAAATTTTGGTCGAAGCCTGCCGGCTGAATCAAATCAAAGACCCGACTGGTGCGGGGGATGCCTACCGGGCGGGTTTTATGGTCGGATTGGATAAAGGACATAATCTCCGGATGTGCGGGCGGTTGGGTAGTGTCGCGGCGAGCTACGCAATTGAGAAATACGGGACGCAGGAACACAAGTTTTCGGTTGAAGATTTTGGAAAGAGATATGAATCTTTATATAACGAACAAATCAGTTTATAAAAATATAGTGCAAATTTTGAATTTAAAATTTTAAATTTTGAATCAAATCCCAATGATTTAATACTTTAAAAAATTAAGATATTCTAGATTCATTCGAATTTCTAAATTAAAAATTCAAAATTATAATTATGAATTATAAAATCGCTGACCTAAAACTCGCCGAATGGGGGCGCAAAGAAATAAAAATCGCCGAAGAAGAAATGGTGGGACTGATGGCGATTCGAAAAAAATACGCATCCAAAAAACCGCTCGCGGGAGCTAAAATAACCGGCTCCCTCCATATGACTATCCAAACGGCTGTTTTGATCGAAACTCTCAAAGACTTGGGAGCCCAGGTTCGTTGGGCAAGCTGCAATATTTTTTCAACGCAAGACCACGCGGCGGCGGCCATTGCGGCGTCCAGAACGCCTGTTTTTGCCTGGAAAGGGGAAACACTTGAAGAATACTGGTGGTGTACGGAAAAAGCCCTTGATTTTGGAGATGGCGAAGGCCCGGATCTTATTGTTGATGATGGCGGCGACGCGACGCTTCTCGTCCATCTCGGCGTGGAAATGGAAAAAAATCCGAAGCTTCTCGAAAAAGATTATCAAAAATCAGAGCCGGATTTTCGGGAGATTGTAAAAATTCTGAAATATGAATACAAAAAAGATCCAAAGAGATGGACAAGCGTCGCGAAAAAAATCAAAGGTGTGTCTGAAGAAACAACAACGGGAGTGCACCGGCTCTACCAGCGGTTCGAGCAAAAAAAATTATTATTTCCGGCGATCAATGTGAATGATTCAGTAACCAAAAGCAAATTCGACAATATCTATGGCTGCCGCCATTCGGTCGTGGACGGGCTCAACCGGGCGCTCGACGTGATGCTCGGCGGAAAAACGGCTGTTGTTTGCGGTTACGGCGAAGTCGGAAAAGGCTGCACCCAGGCGCTTCGCGGGCAAGGCGCGCGAGTGATTGTCACGGAGATCGATCCGATTTGCGCGCTTCAGGCGGCCATGGAAGGGTATGAAGTTGCGACCATCGAAGACACGCTTGGGGAGGCAGACATATATGTCACCGCCACCGGAAACCGGAATGTGATCACGCTCGAGCATATGAAAAAAATGAAAAATCAGGCGATTGTTGCGAACATCGGGCACTTCGATAATGAAATCGAAGTGGAAAAATTAAACAGCGCGCGGGAAGTGAAAAAAGTGAACATCAAGCCACAAGTGGACCAATATGTTTTTCCGGGCGGCCATGAAATATATCTTCTCTCCGAAGGGCGGCTCATGAATCTCGGGAACGCGACGGGTCATCCAAGCTTTGTGATGAGCTCGAGTTTTTCGAACCAGACTCTCGCCCAACTCGAACTTTGGACGAAAAAATACCCGATCGGCGTCCACGTTCTTCCCAAAGAACTCGACGAAGAAGTAGCCCGGCTCCACCTTGGAAAACTGGGAGTGAAGCTGACAAAACTCACGAAAGATCAAGCCAAATATCTCGGAATTTCCAAGAATGGCCCCTTTAAACCGGACTTTTACCGATATTAGTAAATCATAAAAATTAATTTATAGCATTATGAAAAAAACACTCGTCGTCTACTATTCAAAAGACGGACACACCAAAAAAGTGGCCGAGGACATTGCCGCTGCGCTCGGTGCGGACATTGATGAAATTCGAGATTTGAGAAAGAGAAAAGGTTTTTTTGCTTGGTTTTCTTCCGGAAGAGACGGCATGAAAAAGCAAAGAACAGAAATTGAAACTTCAGGCAAGAATCCGGCTGATTATGATCTCATCATCGCCGGAAGCCCGGTCTGGGGATGGAATATGGTTCCGGCGGTGCGGACATATCTTGAAGAAAATAAGACTAGCATCAAAGAGTATGCTTTCTTTGTCACTTCCGGAAACACTTCTTCCAAGAAAATCGCTCCGTGTTTTGTAGAAATCATGAGTCGTGATCCGCTCGCCCATGTTGGCTTCAACGCGAAAGAAATAAAGGAGAAGGATATTTATGACAAAAAAATTGGGGAGTTTGTTGAGGTAATGAAAAAATGAAAAAAATCCAGAAAATTGGAGTGACGGCGTTTATCCAGCATGATGGAAAAGTGTTGCTTTTGAAACGCTCGCAAAAAGAAAAATTTTTGCCGGGATATTGGGAGATGCCCGGCGGGAAAGTTGAGTTCGGGGAAGATATCGATGAGGCGGTCGCAAGAGAAGTAAAGGAGGAGACGAATTTGAAAGTGAAAGTAATCAGGCCATACGATGTTTTTTCGTATGTTTCCGATGACGGAAATCGTCATACGGTCGATATACAATATATTGTTGAAATCATTGAAGATATTGGCAATTTGAAAATTGCCGATGCGCACGATGAGGCGAAATGGGCCGGACGGGAAGAAATCGATGGTTTGGAAATAAGCGAGAGCATGAAAGAGGGGATAAGGAAGGGATATAATTTCAAATACAATGAAAAAAGAAGCTCATAATAAGTTGTTGATAAATATCTTCGGGATGCCGGGGGTTGGGAAGTCAACTTTGCGCAATGCCGTGATTGAGGATTTAGGCGAGGAAAATTGCGGAAAGATTCCCGGAGACCATTATTTGAAATCAAAGCCGGCGGATGTTTCGTTTCTCGACTATTTCACTTGTGATAATTACGATTGGAAATTAATTAAAAAGCTCATGAGTCGTCCGCTAGGGGAAACGATCGCAACTCCGCTCGTCGATTACGATAATTTTATCCGCGTTAGCGAAAACGGCAGTGACAAAAAATTCACGATGAGGAAGTTGAACATTTTGGACACTGCGTACCCCTGTCCCTTTGCGGATATTCTGATTTTGATTACCCTTTTTGAAAAAGAGAGAAAAAAGAGGGTCGCGGTGCGAGGCCGTACGGACTATTTTTGGAAAAAATTTGTTCTCGAAAATTGGAAGGAAGTTGAAGAAAGAGACGAAAAAAAGCAAAAAGATCACCGAAATATGGCGGATTTGGTGTTGGACGGGCTAGAGAGTGTTGGAGATAATGCGGAGAGGGCAGTTTCTATAATTAATAAAACTATAACATGAAGTGGATCGGCATCAGCGGGAGCTGGAGAAAAACGAATGAGGAAATTGAAGAAAAAATCCGGGCAATCGTTCGGGAGATTTTCGAGGCGGGAAATGGAATGGTTTCCGGCGGAGCGCTGGGAGTTGATTATATCGCCACCGATGAGGCGCTGAAATGCAATCCAGAATCTAATAAAATAAAAATTTTTCTTCCAACCACACTTAAAAAATATTCAGAGCACTATCGGAAACACGCCAAGCTCGGGACAATCACGAAAAAACAAGCGGAAGATATTATAGATCAGCTGGAAAAAATAAAAAATGTTAATCCAGACGCAGTTATTGAAAATCCTGACACAAATTTCACGGAAGAAACAAAAAAGAAAATGTATTATGAAAGGAATTCCAGAGCGGTTGAGGCTTCAGACGAACTGATCGCTTTTCGCGTTAAGACAAAGGAGAGCGAAAGCCTTGGAACTGTCGATACAGTTGAAAAGGCAAAAAAGAAAGGAATTCCGGTGAAATTGTTTTCATACGATCTTAGCTAAAATTCTGCGCAAATTCGAAAAGCGAAAATTGAGAAAGTAGTTGAGCGGGGAATGAGTAGTATTTAGAAAGGGGAATTAGGGCTTAATAATTTAGAATAAATATATGACCGAGCTAAACCAAATCTATAAATGCGCGAAATGCGAAAATATCATTGAAGTTTTGCATGCTGGTGAAGGCGAGCTTGTTTGTTGCGGGGGACCGATGGAGCTCCTGACAGAAAAAAATCAAGAAGAGGGGCTTACAGAAAAACATCTGCCGGTCGTTGAAAAGACTGAAAACGGCTACAAAGTGAAAATTGGATCGGTGCCGCATCCGATGGAAGAGGCGCACTATATCGAATGGATTGAGATTTTGGCGGACGATAAGGTCTATCGGAAATTTTTGAATCCGGGCAACCAACCGGAGGCGGAATTTTGCGTCGAGGCGGAAAATATCACGGTGCGTGAATACTGCAATTTGCACGGGCTTTGGAAGGCATGAGATATATTTTTGTATACATCACAATTCCCACGAAAAAAGAAGCCGAAAAAATTGCGAAGCACTTGCTCAAAAAACACCTGATCGCCTGCGCCAATATTTTCCCGGTTGGGAGTTTTTACTGGTGGAAGAATGAAATCGAGAAAAGCAGGGAATTTGTTTTGATTGGAAAGACAGTCGAGAAAAATTATGCCAGGATTGCGGGGGAAGTTGAGAAAATTCATTCCTACTCGACGCCTTGCGTTGTGAAATTGCCAGCTGAATTCAATAAGAATTTTGGCAGATGGCTGATTGGAGAAATCAACAGGTGAAGTTGAATAAATTTCACCATTGCGCTAGAGTGTTAATAGTCTAATCTTTTTAGTATGCCTATCAAAAAGGAAAAACTTCGCCTGGCCGCTATCACGATCCTGGTCAAAGACCGCCAAAAGCATTCGGCTGACGTTAACCGGATTCTCACTGAAAACGGGCATCTGATCATGGCTCGCCTGGGAGTAAACGTCCAAAGGCATTGCGTTTCAAACTGCACGGCAATGATTGTGGTAGCAGTTGAGGGAACAGCCAGGAATATTGCAAAAATCACCAAGCAGTTGAACGGGCTTTATGGGATTGCAGCGAAAGCGAGTGTTTTCGCATAACACATAACATGGAACACATAACAATTGTTACGTGATATGTGTTGTGTGTTACGTGATGTAAATGTCCGAAGTTGAAGATATAAAAAACAGAATAAGTGTCGTTGATTTGGTTGGCGAATATATTCGTCTCCAAAAAGCAGGGAGCAACTGGAGGGCTCTCTGTCCTTTTCATAACGAGAAAAGCCCTTCTTTCATGGTAAGCGAAGAGCGCCGGAGTTTTCATTGTTTTGGCTGCGGGAAAGGCGGGGATATTTTTTCTTTTGTCATGGAAATGGAAGGGATCGGTTTTCGGGAAGCGCTTGAACAATTGGCCCAGAAAGCGGGAGTGGAAATAAAGAAATTTGAGAAGGGTGATAGAGGCAGAGAAAGTGTGAAGCCAAAATTATATCGGATTCTCGAACTCGCGGCGAAATGGTATGAAAAAAATCTTTGGGAAGGAAGGGGCCGCGAAAAAGCATTGAAATATTTGCGCGAACGCGGCCTTACAGATGAAACAATAAAAAATTTCCGTCTGGGATACGCGCCGGATGGCTGGAGAAATATGCTGGAATTTTTGCTGAAGCGAGATTGCAAAATTGAGGAAATCACGAAAACAGGATTATTAGTGGAAAAGGGTTCCGAAAATAAAATACCAAATACTAAATACCAGATACCAGATACAAAATTTTACGATCGTTTTCGTGACCGAATCATGTTTCCCATTCAGGACATCATGGGACGCGTTGTTGGATTTGCGGCGCGAATTTCTCCTGGCGGGGATGAAAAAACAGCCAAATATATAAATACACCCCAAACGGAGCTATATGACAAGAGCAAAGTTCTTTACGGGCTGAATTTTGCCAAGACTGAAATTAGAAAGCAAGACGAAGTCATATTAGTCGAAGGCAACATGGATGTGATTGCATCGCAGCAAGCAGGATTTTTGAATACGATAGCAGTTTCTGGAACGGCTTTCGGTCCGGATCAGATAAAAGTTATCAAGCGATACACTGAAAATATAAAGATGGCTTTTGACATGGATCCGGCCGGACAGACGGCATCCAGAAGAAGCGCCAAAGTTTGCCTTGAGAATGATTTGAATGTTAGAATAGTGCTGCTGCCCAAAGGGAAAGACGCGGCTGATATTCTGGAAAAGGATAAGGGAGCTTGGGACGAGGCAGTTTCCGGGGCAAGGGAAGTTGTTGAATATTTTTTTGAGGACGCTTTTTCGCGGTATGACATAAAAAAGCCAGCCGACAAGAAAAAAGTCGCTAAAGAACTTCTAAATGTGTTGAAAGACATTGCCAGTCCGGTTGAAAAGGCGCACTGGGTCAAAGTGCTAGCTGAAAAACTTGATGTTGGGGAAGAAACGCTATTCGAGATTTTGAGAAAAACGAAAAGCGATCCGGGAAGAGTTTCCAGGCAAAAAGAAGATGTGCCTTTGAGAAATAAAGGCAAAGAGGAAGCTATAGAAAGAAGAATAATCGGCCTTTTGTTTGCTTTTTCGAGAGAAACAGAAAAGCAAAAAGCGACCATTGACCCGGAAGATTTTTCGGGCGAAGCAGAGAAAAAAATCATCGAGAAGGTAAAAAAAGAAACGCAGGGAAAAACTTCCGAAAAAATAAAGGAATTGAATTTTGACTTTGAATCCCAAAGGCTGATTGATGAAGCTGTCTTCGAGGTTGAAGTGGAGAAGGACGAAAACGGAATTTCTTTTCCAGAAGAGGAGCTTAAAAAAGCTCTCAAAAGGCAGAAGGGCCTGAAAATCAAGGAAAAGATAGCAGAGGTTTCAAAAAAGATAAAAGAATCTGAAAAATCCGGCAAAAGAAAGGAAACGAGAGCTCTCCTTCAAGAATTCCAGGACTTGTCGGCTCAGCTTGAAGAATAAATTTTCTTATTAATTTATTTTTGTTATGGCGAAGAAGAAGAAAAAAGCAGGAAAAAGGAAAATCTCGAGGGCAAAGGCCGGAAAGAAAAAAGGATCGGCTCGGAAACCGAAAAAGAGAGTTTTGAAGAAAAAGAAGCTTGGGAAATACGCGAAACGGCGTGGCCGTTTTTCAAAGGCCGCTTCTTCAAAGAAAACAGCCCCAAAAGGGAATACTGAAGAATTGACAGGAGAGGAAAACTTGGATGAATTTGTGAAGCTCGGAAAGCAAAGGGGGTTTGTCACGGAAGATGAAATTCTCCAAATTATTCCGGAGGTGGAAAAAAATGTGGCTGAACTTGAAAAACTTTATGAGAAACTGGAAAAATCCGGAGTGAAGGTTGTGAGCTCGGATGAGGTAATGAAAGAGGAGGCTGAAAAAGAAGATGAAAAGGACAAAAAGGTTGAAGACATGGATGTCCCGCTTGATCTTGGTGACATTTCATCGGATTCGGTGCAGATGTATCTTCGGGAAATCGGCCGGGTTCCGCTTCTTACCGGCGAAGAAGAGGTGCAGCTGGCAAAAAGGAATGAAAGAGGGGATTTAGCTGCCAAGCAAAAACTCACCGAGGCCAATTTGCGTCTGGTCGTTTCCATCGCCAAAAAATATGTTGGACGCAGCACAAATTTATCTCTTTTGGATCTTATCCAGGAAGGAAACATCGGTCTTTTCCGGGCAGTGGAGAAATTCGATTATCGGAAAGGATACAAATTTTCAACCTACGCAACTTGGTGGATCCGTCAGGCAATCACCAGGGCTCTCGCTGACCAGTCGCGGACGATTCGCATTCCGGTGCATATGGTGGAAACCATCAACAAATACACCCAGGCTACTCGGCGTCTCGTTCAAGATTTGGGGCGGGATCCTTTGCCGGAAGAAATTGCGGCCGAAATGGGGATTGAAGTGGAAAAAGTGCGCCACATCATGAAAATTTCTCAGGAGACGGTTTCCATTGAAACGCCAGTGGGTGACAGTGAAGACGACAGCATTCTGGGAGACTTCATTGAAGACACGGAAACAGTCATGCCTCACCAAAGCGCAGCCCGAAAACTTCTGGCCGACCATGTGGAGTTGATTCTCAAAGATTTAACGCCTCGTGAGCAGAAAATTCTCAAAATCCGCTTCGGACTTGAAGACGGAGTGACTCATACTTTGGAAGAGGTGGGACATGAATTCGGCGTCACGCGCGAGCGAATCCGCCAGATTGAAGCGAAAGCTCTCGAGCGCATCCGCCAGAGCGGGCTGGTGAATAAATTGAAGGATTACTGATCACGCAACACATAACGCGAAACACGTAACATAAGAAAAAACCCGCTCAAGCGGGTTTTTTCTGTTGGAATTATCTAGGAGTTAATTTTATAGAAGTTTATGGCGACATCCGAAATCCATTTCTGGACATTGGCCGCGCCGTGTCCGGCGCAGGAGCTTCCGCATTTCCAGGAGATGGCTTGGGCGGGAGTCCGAACGCCCTTGGCGACCATTTTTTCAATTCTTCCACTAACTGCATCAACAGCCTCATCCGGAGAGCTAAAACAACTATATCCTCCGGCGACGGTTTTTCCGCCTCCCTTGAATCCCCAATAGTTATAACAGTCTCGTCCAGCTATTTTGGGAGAATAGACTCCAAATTTACTTTCCTTCATGGCAATTCCAACAATGAAAGCGGCCACAGTCCGGTCTTTTTCAGAAATAGGATCGACCATAGCGGCCATCGGGGTGTTTTTCACGATTTTTGCGACGTCTTCTTTGAGATCGCTCGTGGCCGGTTTCGAGACACTTTTTGCCAGATCTTTCTGATAGGTCTCGTTTTCGCTAGAACAGATTTTTCCGGTTTGGCCAGCAAAGTTTGTTCCGATCAGCTTCACCTTGTATTTGTCTTCAACTGGAAGATTATTGGTCGGATCAGTGGTTTTTGAAAACGCGGTTTTCGAAACAAAAACCAGCGCGAGAAGAACGATCGCGATCAAAATGGGCAGGTATACTTCCTGCTTCTTCCAAACGTGGCTTTGAATTTTTCTTTTGTAGATCTTCGAAAAATAATTTGCTTTTTCCCAGCCTATTTGAGCAATATTTCTGAATTTCTCAAGCCGGATGGCAAACTCGCGATATTTGCAAGAATATTTAATATCGCAATTTATACAATTTTCTTTTTGAAAAGGTACCGAATCAACCCCCCCTAGATAAGCGAACTTATCCGGGACACGCATTTAGCAAATTTTCAAAAATTAGCTTCATCCAGAGGGACCTTTCAGCCGCCTTTGGATTGCAGGCCTAGTTGAATCCTCGCTTCGCAAGGTCTGGCTACACCAGAATTCAACTGGCCAGGCAACAAAAAAAGAATAGCACCAATAGCTACTCCATTTATTGTTGACAAGAGGTATGCTAGCAGAAGCGGTAAATGTCGTCAAGGGGCGTTAGACGCTAGATTTTTTTAGGCTTATATAAGCCTAAATCAAGAGCTTTCCTTTGAATTGATCTTATAGAAGTTTACTCCCACGTCAGCGATCCATTTGCGCACGTTTTCGGGGTTGTCCCAGGAGCAGGTTGAGCCGCATTTCCAGATAACCATGGCGGAAGGATTGGTTCGGCCGCCTTCAACGAGCTTGGCTAGCCTTTTTCCGACTATTTGGATAGCCTCGCCGGGTGAACTGAAGCAAGTATATCCCCCAGAAGTGGTTGTTCCGCCCCCCTTGAATCCCCAGTAGTTGTGGCAATCCTGCCCGCCAAGTTTTGGAGAATAGGTTCCAAATTTGCTTTCCTTCATGGCGATTCCGACCAGAAAGGCGGCGACAATGCGGGGTTGCTTGGCTATATAGGGTGCCATATCTTCCATCGGACGGCCCTTGACGTATTTCAAGATTTCTGATTCGAATTCGTCTTCCTTGAGCTCCTCAATTTTTCCAAGAAGGTTCATGACGATTTCTTCATCGGCCAGCTTCAGAGAGTCTTCATTTCCATCGTTTTCAGCTTTAACATCCATAGCTCCTGCGACTTGTCCCTCAGGCTGATAAATTTCCGGCAGTTGGGCGGAAACGCTTTGGCCGGATTGTCTTTGAAAATAGAAAGAGGAATAAAATATAAAAAGAGCGGCAACGGCGAGGCTTGTGTAAAATTTCCAGTTACCCAGCATGAAAAGTGGAAGAATAGATTTTTTTTGCCAATTGGCGGCACTGGTGGCTTCGGTCTGGTGCTTTTTTTTCAGTACTCCGTCGAGATTGCCCATTTCACGAATTCTATATTTTGAGTGGCAGCCTTTTTTTATTGCTGTAATTTTTTTGGATGAGGTGAAAAAACCATGGGGAAGACCATTTTCAAAATATTCTCTCCGGCCGTCAGAAAATATGACCGTCACGCCCAGCGGGTTGTTCTTGATTTTTTGGAGGCACTCGCGCGCCTTTTCTATTTTAGGAAAAGTATATTTGTATTGGGGGCGGTTTCGGAAATCAACCAGGCAATACATAGCGTATTTTATATTAAGGCTCCCTATATAATACAGGAAAATTTCTATTTATACAACACCAGAATCCTTTTCTCTCCAAGGTGAATATCCTTTTCGTCCCAATCGTGCAGATTTTTCATAATCACTTCTTTTTTATAAATATACGAATTTCCTTTCCGAGTGCCGACGTCATTCGTGATGAAATTCCGGGTGTCATAACCTTTTATGACCAGCATATGATAGACTGGGCCCGGCGGAGTGAAATTCGGGTTTCCGATGTCGCGGCCGGCGAGAGGAGCAATAACTGGATGGTCGGCGGCAACTTCAGCTTCAATGTCCTCGATATCCGGATTATCAATAATTTTTGACTTTATTTTTCCCTCAAAATATATGTCGGACAATTTTTTGATTTGGGCGACAGTCGTACTTTTCCACTCGCCGATTTCTTTTTTCTCCGCTTCCTGTATTTTTTGGAGTTCTTTTTCATATTCCTCTTTCGAAGGCTTTTTGTCGAGAAGATAATAGGCGGCGTTTAAAATTGAGGCCTCTTCGCACATATCCTCATGAAAGGGGTCCCATCTGGAAAGCGGGGCTTGAGAATAGAAAGGGATATCAAGCAAGAATTTTTCAGGTATTTGAGATGCGGATTTTTCCTCTTTGGCTGGCTGGATCTTTTCCGGCTGGCTGCTTTGTTCTGCTATTTTTTGGCCATCTATTTGAACTTTGGAAAGGGGAACAGCGGTTTTTTCTGGGGCGGAATTTTCTTTTTGGTCGCGTAAAGTGAAATATACTCCGGCGATCGCGGCGATCATAACAATGGGTATGGTAATTTTCTTGGATTTTCTGCTCATCCGAATTTTATTGTAAGCCTTTCCTCGCAATTTGTGCAAACAAAAACCCCGCCCCTTAAAGGGGGCGGGGTGAAGTTCGACTTAGTATCGGTCTCTTCGACCGCCTCCGCCGAATCCCGAGCCTCCGCCTCCGAAGCTCTTTCTCCGGTTGCGATTGCAAGGTTGGCAGTAGAGTCGGCCATAGGTTCCGTCGTCTCGCTTTGTGGGCTCAAACGGCAGTTCCAGGATATCGACTCCGCACTCGGTGCATTTCAGTCCGAGAGAAGATACATCATGCATCTGCCTCTGGGGCCTGTTTTGGTAATCCATTTTTGGTTCGCCTAACTTGTTAATAATCCTGACCTTTTGCGGTCAAAATAGCTCTAACTTAGGCGAACGACTTTCTTGTATTCCCAATATTCTAAAATACTTGGATACTTACGCCTAACTCGATTACTGATGGCAATAGTAGCACGCAGAGGCGAATTTGTCAATGATTGCTATATTAGCTTGTATTTGATAGCCTGAAAGCATAGGAGGACTGGCTTTGAAGGAGGGCTGGTCTTTTTTATGATATGGTCTTTGAAAACTGAATAATTATATAAATTTCTGATCAACAGCGAACTCGCTGAAAAGATATAACGAATGGACTATAATTCAGAAAGGATATAAAGGGGAAAAAGGCTATGAACAAAAATCTTCCGAATGTTTTGGTGTTTGCCTCGGGGACGAAAACCGGTGGCGGATCGGGGTTTCAGAAAATGGTGGAGGCGACGAGATTGAATCCACCGGTACTAAACGCAAAGATTTGTGGAGTCATTTCAAATCACTCCGCAGGCGGTGTTTGGCAAAAAGCCAAATCATTGGGGATTTTGTTTATGCATTGGGCGGGCTCTTTTCTAGCCAAAGATTATCAGCAGCTAATAAGCCTCTTTGATGCGGACTTTATCATGCTCTCCGGCTGGCTGAAGCTCGTGGCTGGGCTCGAACCAGCGCGGACGATCAATATTCATCCGGGGCCCCTGCCGCGATTTGGCGGGCCGAACATGCATGGTCACCATGTCCATGAAGCGGTGATGGAAGCATACCGGCGCGGAGAAATTATCCACAGCGCAGTTGCGATGCACTTTGTGGACGAAGTTTATGACCGCGGCCCGATCTTCTTTCAATTTCCGGTTCCGATTGAGCCGAATGACACACCGGAGACTCTGGCGGCGAAAGTGAACGTCGTCGAACATAATTATCAATCCTGGGCTCTCAATCTTGTGGTCCAGGGGAGGATAAAACTGATCAACGGCAAAGTAATCTACGACCCGCCGGAGCTGAAACACTTGCTGATGCCGGCAATAAACTGAATTCAACCCCAAAAGGGAAAGGAAGGTGAGAGATGGGAAACAAGATTGTTCGGATCGCTGTTGCGCCCAAACATCCAAAGGAAAAAGAAAAGGGCGTGTATACGATATATAATCTGGAAATAGCGGAAAACGAAGTGCCGAAAATTCCGCAAATCTTCCGCGTTCTTCATGACGCCGAGGTGGAGGAAATCTTTGATGTCGGAAAACTTCAAGCCGGAGACTTCCACGAGGTGATGTATAAGAACGCCATCATTGATCCTCAAGCCCAGACGATTGGGAAAGCGTTTGAAAAACTTGGCGTTCGAGTGGAAGCCCTTAAGGTAGGCAAGCGTTATTACGGCGAGGCTTTCAAAGGTGTCTATGTCAATCCCAACGTTGAAATCAGTTTTTCCGGTGAGCCGAATCTTGATACTCTGAAGCCGGAGGGATTTCGTCCTTCCATGGACACGTATGATCTTTCGGCCATGGGCGAAGAAGAGCTTTTCCAATTGAGCCAGAATTTGAACCTCTCTTTGAGTCTCAAGCAGATGCAGGCCATTAGACAACACCAGATTGAACTCGGTCTCCCATATACAACCGACTTGGACCTGGACGTCTATGCCATCCTGTGGTGCGATCATTGCCGCCATATCAAATGGGAGGAGTGGGGTCATTTGCTCGGCAAACTTCGCCGGACTACCGAGGAAATCGCCAATCCGAATGTCGTTTCTGCCTTTATCGATAATGCCGGCGGATGGGCCTTTTACGACGATACTGTCCTGGTCTTCGGAGCAGAAACCCACAACAGCCCCTCCCGCAAATGGACGTTCGGCGGCCAGATCACCAAGATCCTTGGGCACTTCCGGGATATCTTCATGTATGCCCTTGGTGCCAAGCCCATCGGTGTTTGTGAGATGACCACGGTGGGCGAGTTCGTCCGAAAAAAATTTCCTATTCTCGGAAAATACTTTTTTCCGGAATCGCAAGTTGCCCGAGAAACGATAGAGGCAGTCGCCAAAGCCGGAAACACGACGGGCGTGCCAATGCTTCTGGCGCGGATGTATAGCCATCCGGCCTATGGCGTAAAGCCTTTCGCCTTCGGCGGCACCTTGGGTATCACCACGAGAAAAGCGGCCCTCAAGGGTGTGCCGCAGGCTGGTGACCTCGCCGTGCTGGTAGGCGGAAAGACGGGAAATGATGGTTACCACGGCGGAACAGTTGCTTCCATGGGTCTCGACAAGGCGAAAAAAGCGGAAGATCATGTTCAAATCGGAGACCCTTACACCCAGCAGAAAATGATGCCAGCCATAATCAGGTTCCGAGACAGCGGCTGCACCCGGGCTAAAAATGATTTCGGGGCGGGCGGATTCATTTCCGCCTTTGGAGAAATGACGTCGCCGAAGATCTATCCATGGGGCAGTTATTCCGGCGGCCTCATTCTCAATTTCGCTCCGGTGCCCCTCAAATGCGCCCAGTTGCCGTTCAAGATCATTGCCATCGGTGAAAGCCAGGAAAGATTCGCCTTCATCGTAATTCCGGGAAAACTTCAGGAATTCATCGAGATCTGCGAACTTTTCGAGCTGGAATGGACCGTCGTTGGCGTGTGCACCGGAAACGGACGACTCCAAATCGTATATGACGAAAACATCCGGGAATATACCAAAGACATGCTGCTTTCCGGACAGATTCTTTTCGACCGGCCTTACGAGCTTTTTGAAAACTGTCCCATGGAGCAGGTCGAGATCATCGAGCCGCCGGCCAAAAACCTCGACGTAAAATTTCCGGAGATTACGCCGGAGAATGTCGAGGATATGGCAGAAAAGGTGGTCGGACATTTTGACAACTGCAACCAGTCCAGGGCCCGTCTGCAGTATGATTCAACGGTTCAAGGTATCTCGGTCCATGGCCCGCAGTATGGCGAGAATTACAACGTCGGAAGCCATCTGGCTGTGGAGAAGCCGCTTTATGGAAAACCCTATGGGGTGACCGTGAGCATGAGTTTCAATCCATGGCTTCTGGAAGCCGATCCGGTAGCCGGGGCTTTCTCCAGCGTTCTGGACGCTTATGTGGCCCATATCGTAGCCGGCGTTCACCCGTTGGATATTGGCCTGGTTGATAACTTCTATACGCCGCATCTCGATCCTTATGCGCCCTGGTATGTCGTTAAGCAGGTGGACGCCATATGCGAATTTTCCAAAGCGACCGGCGCTCCGTTCATCAACGGAAAAGATTCCAACTACGGAGCCGGAGAGTTTGAAGGGCAGACCATCTGCATTCCGCCGTCGGTCAACATTATGGCGGTGGGGAAAATCGAAAATGTGAAAAATATGACCCTGCATCAATGGGAGTGGCCTGGAAATCTTCTCTTCAGCTTGGGGAGAAGATCGATTTCTTTGGCCGGTTCAACTTTGGCTTCAGCCTTGGGCATTTCCGGAGGCCGGGTAAGCGTCATGCCGACCGAAGAGATCAAGCAGTTTGTCGAGAAATTGCACAAACTGTCATCTCGCGGAATATTTCAGTCGGCGGTCCCGGTGAATAGGGGGGGATTATTCCTTCGCCTCTTCGAAGGCGTCGAAGCTTCAAGCTTTGGCGTTGAAACGAATCTTTGTCAGGAGCTCTTTCCAGAAAGCTACGGAACCGTGCTCGTAGAGGTTGATCCTGGTGACGCTTTCATTCTGGAACAAATGTTTCGTGGCGATGCGATGTTTGTCGGCCGAATCGTCAATGGCAAAAGTTTTTCAGTTCGCGGTCGGCCATTGAACTGGGAGCGGCTATTTGATGCCTGGAACACCCGTTTCGAAAAGGAGGTGTATGGCAATGGCTAACGTGAAAAGAAAAAAGAAAGTGGCTGTATGGTATTGGTCGGGCATCAACTGTGAAGTGGAAAGCATCGAGTCCTGGAAATATCTCGGCGCGGATGCCAAATTGGTTTTCGCCAAACATATTGTTTCCGGCCAGGAAAAGGTGACGGACTACCACGTCCATCACTTCACCGGGGGTTTCACTTTCAGCGATGATGCCGGCGCCGGAGCCATTGCCGCGATTGTATCCGAAGAAGCTTTTCAGATGGTTGTGGACGCCCAGCTCCCGATCATTATGGAATGCAACGGCTTCCAGATCGGCATGCGGGCGCGGATCTTCGGATCCGGCCTAGCCTTGGTTGAGAATGACTGTGGAGAATTCCGAAGCATGCCAGTCCTGCACCGTGTCGAAAAAACTGACTGCATCTGGACTCGGGGTCTCGAGGGGCGGATTCTCAAATTTCCCTCGGCGCATCGCTACGGCAAGCTGGTTGTCACGGAAGAACGACAGCCAAATGTCACTCTCACCTACGCATCCGAGTCTCCAAATGGTGGCGAGATTGCCGGCATTTGCACGGACAATTTAGTAGTGATGGGTCTCATGGACCATCCTGGCAGGCCATATGACAATCCGGACGGCCTGCTCATTTACGCTAATGGCCTCAAAACCGCGTGAAACACTCAAGGAGGCGTGAAACACGCGAGCTTGTAAAATCATTTATCCCCGCCGGGCAGGAGGCTCTGGCGGGGTTTTTTCTTGCCCAAAATTGATATATTCGCTAGTTTGAATACATAGGGAATCGTAGGAGGGCTCGGGAGGGCTCTTCTTTCAAAATCTTCAATTGAAACAAGGAGGCTGTGTTATGGCAGAGGAAAGGAAAGGAATGACTTATAAAGATGCCGGTGTGGATATTGATGCCGCAAATCGGGCAGTGGCGCTGATGAAAGAGCGGATCCAAAGAACCTACCAAAATTTCACCGGGGGAGAAATTCTTACCAAGATTGGGGGGTTCAACGGACTAGCGAGATTGATGCCCGATGGCCGGGTAATCGCCATGTCCACGGACGGTGTCGGTACCAAAATCAAGCTGGCCATTCTGCTCAACCAGCACGACACGGTTGGCGTTGATCTCGTCGGCATGTGCGTCAACGATATCCTCGTCAGCGGTGTTTCGCCGGCTTTCTTCTTGGATTATCTGGCCATGGGAAAACTTATTCCCGAACAGGTCAACAAAATTGTTGGGGGTGTAGCCGATGGTTGTGATTTAGCCGAGATGGCCCTCATGGGTGGAGAAACAGCCGAGATGCCCGGTATGTATAAACCCGGCGACTATGACATGGCCGGATTCGCGGTGGGTTTTGCCGGTTCGCAGCTCGATATCATCGATGGCAGCCGGATTCGGCCCTGTATGAACGTCTACGGTGCGGCGTCTTCCGGGATTCACTCCAACGGCTTCAGTTTGATCCGGCCGATTTTTGGCATCAGCGACAACAACCCGGAAAAATCCCGGCAGAATCTCAATCGGTATTATAAACAGCTTGGATGCACTCTGGGCGAGGAGCTTCTCAAGCCAACAGAGATTTATACCAAGTTGGTGAAGACGCTCAAACAGCGCTACGAAATTTTTGGCATGGTCCACATCACTGGCGGAGGGTTCGTGGACAATCCTCCCAGGATTTTGCCTCCGGGATGCTCTATGAGAATCAGGACCAAATCCTGGAAGCGGCCGCCCATTTTCCAAATCATCCGGAAGCGGGGCGGAGTATCGGGAGAAGAAATGCTTCGTACCTTCAATTGCGGGATAGCATTGTTGGTCATCTCTCCCGACAAAATTTTCGAGCTGGAGAAAATCGGGACAATTGTCCCGGGCAATGGCGAGGTTATTTTTGTCTAAGCGGCTGGATGAAGAAAGAAGTTCACAGGGTTTCCCGCCAAGCGCGGGCGGCCCTGTTTTTTTATAAAAATAATGCTTTCGGAAAAATTCAGCAAAAAATCACATCGACAATAAAAATGCTATAGCATAATTATTGTCTATCAAAAATAAATGAATTGGCGGGCAAAAAAATAATAAAGCATTCCAGAATACCGCATTGAATGATATTGAAGATTTTTTTTCATAAAATCATTTATTCGCAATTGGAAGGCATTAAAGACCGCCTGCAGCGGTCCAGTATAATGTAAATGAATTTCAGTGGATATTATTTCTTCAGCACCAGCGCGATTTCGTTACATTGGTATTTTCCTTTTTGAAAACAATTCTTGGGGCAGCTTTGGCACTCTTCGACAACTTTGGCGGAAAACATTTGGAGCCCCGTTGGAAGAAACCCCAGCGGTCGGAAATATTTTTTGGCGAGCGCTGGGACCGTGAGAGCGAAAATATATCGGATATTTTTTCTTTTTTGGAGACTTTTGATAAGGGAGAGAAGAATCTTTTTGGCGATGCCCGCCCCCTGGTATTTTTCCGAAACGATCCAGGCGATCACCTCTGCGTCGCGTCCCCAAATCCTTGCGCCGCAGCAGCCGATAATTTTTCCGCGGTCGTTTTCGGCCACCCAAAAATTGCCGATCATTTTGCCGATCTCGTGCGGGCTCCGGCTCAAAGTGTCGGTAAATTTTTTGGTGAGACGGCTGATCTCCCCGCTGTCAGATTTTTTCGCTTTTCGGATTATAAGCTCCATAAAATCTAATATGTAAGTTTTTTAAAGAATATATAATCTTTAATTAATTGTAAATATGAAAAAACAAAAAGCCTTTTACTCAAGGCCTTTTGTCGTCCCCCCATAAAAGGACTAAACAGCTTTCGGATATTGCGACGAGGAAGAAGAAGACATTGAGACCACTCCCCAGGCTCCCAGAGTCACGGTGATTATTCCGATTATCAGATTATTCCACATCCCCGCGTTTCCGATTGACATCATAAAGAATGGAGTAACAAAAATCCAGGCTCCCAAAAGCACATTAATCCCGTTCAGCCATTTGCCTTCCTCGGACAATCCGATAGCGATCAGCGATACGAGAGCGATTATGACTCCCGTGATAACGTCGTTTAAGCTCAATAATGTTCCGCTGAAGCCGAGAATAAAAGGTGCGACTATGAGCCACATTCCGGCGAGCACAATCAGCCAGTTAGCTGTTTTTATATTTTGTCTTTCGTTCATTTTTTTCACCTCCCTTCATTTTATATTTGCGCTTATTATAATCTTTTCCAACCGGCTCATATTTTCTAGTTCATCATCCCCGGAGAAAGATTGTTTTTTTGAAGTTCTTCCCGAAGCATCTTTTTTCCTCGGCTGATCAGCGTTCCGATGGTTCCGATGGGTTTTTCCAAGCGCGAAGCAATTTCCTGATAACTGAATTGTCCATTGTATCTCAAATCAATGGCTTCGCGCTGATTTTTCTGCAGTCTTTCCAGCGCCTCGAAAATCTTGCGACCGTCCAGCTTTCGGGAAACTTCCCGCTCAACATTCTTTTCATCTGCAATTGTATTTTTCAAAAATTCATTTTCATCGAGAGAAATAGGCGTTCCTGATTTCACATTTTTTCTCCAATGATTAACGGTTTCGTTGTGCGTGATCCGATAGATCCAAGTGGAAAATTTGTTTTTGTTGTTGAAAGAACCGATGTTGACGTATGTTTTCAAAAAAACTGTTTGCAATATGTCCTCTACGGATTCTTTAGTGAGGCCGCTGATGCGTTTCACGTAGCGGGTCAGTTTTTCTTCGTACCTTTCTACCAGAAGGGAGTAGCATTCTTTGTTCACTTTCACGAACTCGATGATTTCCTCATCAGTCCGCTTTCCGCAGAATTCCGAAAGCTCGCAGGGGCAGATCCTTTCTTCTTTTTTTGAGAGTTGTGTTTTCATGGTCTTTAAAAAATTAAATTTGAATTCTGTCCTTATTATATAAAAGGAACATTAAGACAAGATTAAGAAAAAGAGAGTGAAATCCTTGATTTTTTGAGAAAAAAGGGTATAAAATAAAAGTATGAGAATCCTCATAGTCGAAGACCAGGAAAATCTGGCCAAACTCGTGAAAAAAGGCCTTGAATCGGAAGGCTTTGCCGTTGATTATGTTTTGGAAGGTGATGTTGGCCTAAATCGAATTTTAATGCACCGCAATGATTATGACCTGGTGATTCTCGATTGGATGCTTCCCAAAAAAAATGGCGACGAAGTTTGCCGGGAAATAAGGAGTCAGAAAATCAGCCTTCCGATTCTGATGCTGACGGCCCGTGACAGTGCCAAAGACATCACGAATGGCCTGGATGCAGGTGCGGATGACTATCTTTCCAAGCCTTTTTCCTTTGAGGTGCTCCTTGCGAGAATCAGGGCAATACTGCGGCGTCCCAAAACCGCCCTTCCTCTCGAGCTCCAGGCTGGAGAAATTATCCTTGATCCGGCCAGAAAACAAGTCGCAAAGAAGGGAAAAGAAATAAAATTAACCTTAAAAGAATTCAGCCTTTTGGAATATCTTTTGCGAAATAAAGGAGTGACCGTCACGCGTGAACAAATACTTTCGAATATCTGGGACTTTGCCTTCGATTCATTCGCCAACGTGGTGGATGTCCATATCACGAATTTGCGGAAAAAAATTGGCGATAAAGAGGCGAAAATAATCCAAACCGTGAGGGGCATTGGGTACAGGATGAACGATAATTAGGCGATATTCCTTTCAATATAAAAACGCCCTGGAGAAACAGGGCGCTTTTTGAAACTCAAGTTCTTAGTTGAGCGGAATTGAAAAATAGAAAGTTGTTCCTTTTTCTTCCGCGGAGTCGAACCAGACTTTGGAGCCGGTGAGGTCGGCAATTGATTTCACCATATAGAGCCCCAGCCCCGCTCCTTCAGAACTCATTTCCTTGGCATTTTCAGCCCGGAAAGTTTTCTCAAAAATCTTTCCTTTTTGCTTTTCCGGTATGCCGCAGCCCGTATCGCGAACTTCCAACAATACAGCCCCTTTTTCTTTTCTTAGCTCGATGGAAATTTCTCCGCCGGCAGGGGTATATCTGATGGCGTTGGAAAGCAAATTATCAAATACTATTTCAAAGCTGTTGGCATTGAAAAACGTCCCAGGAATATTTTCCTGGATTTTTTTTTCAATTTTTAGTTTCTTTTCCAGAATTATCGGTTCGAACTCTTTCAGCTTGGTTTGAATGACGGAAAGAATATCTAACGGTTCTGTTTCCACGGAAAAAGTTCCCATCTCCAGTCGTGAGACATTAAGAAGGTTGTTCACAAGGAGTGCCATCCGCTTTGTTGTCTTATTTATCTCCTCGAGGTATTCCTTCTGGGCGGGTTCCGTTTTTCCGGCAGTTCCGCGAAGCAATAGTTCTGAAGAAAGAGCGATTGAGGAAAGTGGCGTGCGAAGCTGGTGGGAGGCGAGAGATATAAAATCTTCTTTGTTTTTTTCCAGCATTTTCTTTTCGGTGATGTCCCGCAAGATCTGAAGTTTGACAGGTGTGCCTTCTGGAGCGGTCATCGGCGTTTCGATAATATCAAATGTTCTATTCAAATTTTCAAAAAAACATTCCCACCGGACCGATTTTCCGGAGAACACTTCTTTATTCACGCACCAGGGACAGGGCGATTTTCGGCCGTGCAGGTATTCGAAACACTTTTGTCTTTCAATATTTTGCCCGAAATATTTTTTGAGAGCCGGATTTATGTATGAAATATTATACTCGCGGTTGACGATATATACTCCATCTTCCATTTTGTTAAGGATTTGTTTTAGCTTCTCTTTTTCATGGTATAGGGCCGCTTCGGCATTCTTGAGTTTTGTGATCTCAGCAGAATAAACATTGACATAGGAATCCTTGGCGACTGGAGCAATCGTAATCAGAAACTTTTTATCACCGGCATCCACTTCGATAATCTTCTTGGAGATTTCGCTGATTGCTTCTTTCACTGCTTTTTCCCATTCTTTTGGTACGGAATCTCCTTTACCAATCTCAAATTTATCAAGAATAATTGTCGAAGCCGGATTTGCATAGATAATTTTTCCTTCAGACGAAATCCTCATGACTGGATTGGGATTTTCAAGCGGAAACTTGGCAAGGTCGGCTATCTTTTTTTCCGCCATTTTTCTGACAGTAATATCGTGTACCATTCCGGCAGAGCGAATAATTTTACCGGATTCATCTCGAAAATGTTCGCATTTTTCCTGGACATAGCGAATTTCGCCGCTGGGGCGCAAGACGCGATGTTCAATTGCATAAGTGTCGCGGCCATCTCGGATGGAGTTAGAATAAGCTTCATCAACAATTTTGCGATCGTCGGGATGAATCGCCTTGAGAAAAGCCTCATATGTTGCACCGAACTCTTGCGGTTTGAGACCAAAAATCCGATAAACTTCGTCAGACCAGGTCAATTTGTTCTGGGAAATATCGAGTTCCCAGTTGCCGAGATGGGCGATTGCTTGAGATCGTTTAAGTCCCTCTTCACTTTCCTTTAGTGCCATCTCCACTTTTTTTCGTTCAGTAATATCCCGAGCAACATGGACACTGCCAAGTAGTTGTCCCTCTCCATTTTTTAGCGGGGTTGTGCTGACAAGAAAATCACCTCCCAAATTAGGCTCGTGCACTTCGCTGATATGTTCTTTGCCATCGAGCAGACTTTGGGCATGCGGGCACAGTTCGATGGGTCGGTCGCACTTATGGACTGCTTGATAGCATTTCATTCCTATGCAAGCTTCAGCTGTGGTGCCGAGGCGTTCCGCCATAGCCTTGTTCGCTCGGACTATGCCGTGGTTTTCGTCGAGTATCGCAATAAGGTCCGGAACACTGTTGAAAGTGCGCTCCCATCCGTTCTTGGCATCCTGTAAAACTTTTTTGTTTTCGTTCAGCTCCCGAAACATCGAATGGTAGGGTCTCATGAGGCCGAATTCAACCAATGCGAGGTAACTTACATAAAAAGCAAGAACCCGCAAGAGGTGGCCGAGTTCATTCGGGAAGCTGTAGACTCCGACATAGAACGCGAAAGTAATTGTCGAAACAAAAAAGAGCGCGAGCGTGAAAGTTATCAGATGCAGAACGCGTTTTTCCAGGCGGTCTCTGCGTCTCCAGAAAAAATAGAGCGAAAAAATATACGCAGTCGCAACGATATATTCACTGACTTTCTTAAAAGGGGTGAGTCCGGATCCTTCCGCGTAAGCGACGGGAAATATCTTCCAGTAAAAGATCATTGTCAAGAAAAGCGCAAAGGCGGTCAAATATGCCCAAACAATGGTTTGTGACCTTATTTTCTTCTCTAATAAAAAAGGGGCGATAAGAAAGGTAGTTGCCATAATATATTGATTGGCCAGCCAAAGTTGAGTGGCAACATTCGAGTCGTTCAATGTTCCGGCCACTACTCCCATACCCCGGTAGGTAAGAGCGTGAATCAGGCTGATCATTCCCGATGTCAAAAAAGCCATCCCAAAAAAAAGATAGTAATTGTTTTTCACGAATTTTCTGGCATTCCAGGTCAGAAGAAAAATCGCCAGGCTGATAGCCGATCCGAAAAATTCAGCCAAAACGTGAAAGAGAAGGTAGTTGAAATTGGCCACGATATACAAAACGACCAGAATAAGGCCGATTTGCAATATGCCGACTCTTAAACGTGTCACAGGAAATTTCGTTATGAAGTTATTGCCTGCCATAAGTTTATACAAGAATGAAAGGCGTTTTATTGTTGAACGAAGCAGGTGCTGGCAATAAAGCGTTTCATGCCGATTTATTTGTATAGCACAAGGTGTATATTTAGTGAAGTCAAGGCCGAAAACCGGAAAATTTTTTGTGAAAAAATAAGGTTGCACCGATTATAAGCAGAAAAACAGAAAGCCATTGCCCAAATGTGAGCGACCAAAAAATCCAGCCTTTGTCCGGTTCGCGGAAAAATTCGGCGATGAATCTTGCAATTCCATATCCCATCAAATAAAACGAAGTTAGATAGCCGATAGGAAATTTATACTTTCGTAAACTCCATAAAACCGCAAAGAGCAAAATCCCCTCCAAAAAGGCTTCGTAAAGTTGCGAAGGATGGCGAAGCTGGCCGGAAAAATCCATAGGAAAATACATTCCCCAAAACTTATTCGTAACCCGTCCGTATAATTCCCCATTTATGAAATTTCCTAGGCGTCCAAAAGTGAAGGCGAGCGGTACAGCGGGAGCGAACAAATCACTGAATTCTAAAAGATTAATTTTTCGCGTCCGGCAGAAAAGATAAAAAGCGAGAGTTAGCCCCAAAAGTCCCCCAAAATAACTCATGCCGTAAATCCCGATGTATTGCCAGTGGTTTCCGATATCAAACGGGAGAAATATTTGCGAAAGGTGATTTTTGAAATAACTCCAATCGTAAATGAAAACATCTCCCAGTCGCGCGCCCAGCAGAAGTCCGACAATTGCCCACGGGAAAAAATCCTGGACCGTTTCAAAAGAAATTCCCAAATTTTCGGAACGTATGCGATAACGAATTAAATAATAAGCTATCGCAAAAGAGACCACGTACATAATCCCGTACCAGGAAACTGGGATTGGTCCGATGGTGAAAGCGATCGGGTTTAGATGCGCGGGAATATTTTGCCAGGCTTGGAGCATATATTTAGTATAGAGTATAAAGTATAGTGTATAAAGTATCATGTATTTTTTCTTGAAAAAAAGAGCGGTTTGGTGATAGGATAGAAGCAAGTTTATCTATAGGAAAAATTTGGAGGGAGGGATCCGCAGAACTTTTTTGGCTTAAATTAAATAATAAAATCGATTTTAGGCTATGAATAAGCTAAAAAATACCCTCAAAAAATGGAACTCCATATTTTGCAGTGGAATGACCTGTAAGTCCAACATCGGGAGGGATATCGTTGTTCTTTTCCTGTTGATTCTGGTTGCTGCAGTTTTTCTCTATTCAACTGTATATACTCCCATGCAAGCGGAAAGAAAACCGGCAGTCCAAGCGGGAATTTCCGGCGGTCCCGAGAGTGTCGTCCCTCAAAAAGAAACTTCAGCGCCAATCATGTCGGAAGATAATATCTCGAAAGAGGTTGAAAACATAATCAACACAATTGATTCGAGCAACTGGAAAAAAACCAACAACCAGTTCTGGGGTTTTTCAGTGAAATATCCCGGCGGTTGGCTCTCTCCCAAGAGCCAAAGAAAACCTGCCGGCTCCAAGTGGGAAGCCCGCTATCAATTCAGAAAAAAGGATGCCGGCGGAAATCCTTTTCTCGGTTTTGACGTCGCAGTTTATGACGTTCCGAAAACGAAGGAACTTCGGAATACTGAAGAATATCCGGTTCCAAAAAATGATAAACCTGATGCAAATAGCCAATGCCAAAACATCGAAGGCCATGCAATTGAAATCGATGACTTTCCGGCCGAAGAGATATACATTCCCCTTGGCGATGATTGTTATAATGCCGCTTTGTTTTTCAGTATTGTGAAAGACAGGTATATCTATAACATCGTTCCAGTTCTCGAGGCCGGAGCCGAGCGGGGAACGGATCCCAGATTGGCCGTAAACGATAATTTCCCTGACTATTATGCCGCGGCTTCCACTTTGGTTCTTATTGACATTGTGAGGCCGAAACCCGCGCCGCCCAAGCCAAAAATCACCGCGCCAAAACCGGTGTCGTATAAAGTTGTGGGCGGCAGATTGGTCTGCGCCAAGAAAAACGACAAACCAAGAAAAAGCCGGCAGAACAAGGGGAAGCATCTTGATATGGAATGCTGTCTTGACCCCGACGAATATCCGAATCCCTGGTGCACGTATTAAGTCCAGAATTGCCACGCAAAGCATCACAGGCGGACTTTTTATACTTTCTTCAGCAGTTGCCTCGATAAGTACATGAAACTTTAGCTAAAAAAATATGCCAGTTCAAAATTCCAAAGAAAATCGCAAAAAATGCCTTTGCCCGAACTGTCCGAGTTACCCGCATGAATGCGACGGAGAAGTTTTATATTGCGCGGAGAAGGTGGGGCATAGCCAGTGCGACGTGAACGCCAAGGGCTGTCTATGCCCCGGATGTCTGGTTTGGAGTGAGAATAATCTCAAGGAAATATATTATTGCACGCGCGACACAATAGAACTAGCTTCCGCCCGAGGCGGATCCGCCTTTGGCGGAAAAGTTGTGATGCGGAAAAAAAAGCCGGACGAGAGCAATGAATTTTATCAGACAGTTGCGGACATAAAAACAATAGCCGAAACAGGCGAGAGCATTGAAAGGCCGATGGGTTCGCTCAAGAAGCCGGGTTGCGGGTTATCTCTGGATAATCTGCATTTTGTCCCGGCGCAAGTGGCGAAAATTCCGCTCGACAGGGAAGAAAAAGTGAAAACTGGTGTTATTATCGGTCCGGTTGCAAAAAAACCGCTCAAAGTTTCATCTCCTATTATGATTACGGGAATGTCTTTTGGCGCGACCTCAAAAAATGTGCATCTTGTTATTTCTCGCGTTGCGAAGGAACTGAAAATTGCTTTCAACTCTGGTGAAGGAGGCATCCTTGAAGAAGAATACGAATCAAAGAAATATCTAATCGGCCAATACGCTACCGGACGATTTGGAATCAATGAAGATGTGATCAAAAAAGTGGCGGCGGTTGAAATTCGCTTTGGACAAGGCGCCTATCCCGGGAAGGGAAGTTATCTGCCGGCCAAGAAAATGAGCGAAGAAGTCGCGAATCTGCGGGGACTGAAAACAGGCGAACCGGCCTATTCTCCCGCGCACCATCATGATATGGAAACGCCAGGGGAAATTGCAGAGAAAGTGAAATGGCTCCGCGAACTGACGGGAGGAGTTCCCATCGGCGCGAAAATCGGCTGTGGAAATGTTGAGGAAGATGTGAAAGTTTTGGCCGAGGCCGGAATTGATTATATCGCCATTGACGGATTTGGCGGGGGAACAGGTGCGACGGACGCCTATGTCAAAGACAACGTTGGGATTCCGGTTTGGGCGGCGATTCCAAAAGCTAATCAAACTCTTCAAGAACTGGGAGCGAGGAAAAATGTTACCCTCATCGCCGGAGGAAGCTTGCGGCTCTCGGCGGATTTTGCGAAGTGTCTCGCGCTAGGAGCGGATGCTGTTTATATCGGTACGGCCGCGCTCATTGCCATAAACTGCCAGCAGTATCGCGTCTGCCATACGGGACTTTGCCCGACGGGCGTGACTACCCATCGGCCGGAACTCGCTTCGCAGCTCAATGTCGAAGAAGGCGTCCGAAAATTATCAAACTTTATAAAAATATCAACCGAAGAAATTGCAGAATTCACAAGAATAGTCGGAAAAGATAATATAAATAAATTATCAAGCGAAGATTTAGTTTCAATAAAAAGAGATTTGGCGGAAATCCTCGGGGTAAAATGGATATAAAAAAATCCACTACTATATATAGTTGTGGTCTTTCTACAAAATAAAAAGCAGGATTTATTATCTTCCATCCTACTACAACTAGTTGCAGTAGGATTTTATTTATCGCTGACGGAGCAAGTATTATTCCGTTGCTCCCCGGAAGCAAAAATACCCGTCTTCCAAATTATATTCCGCGTGGACAGGACAGGCGCCGCAAAGACATCCTTCCTTGGAAAGTTTGCAGGCTGTTTTTCCTTTGGCGCAGTAGAGATTTTCTTCCTTTTCTTCGGGACAGTTTGATTGGGTGAAAGTCGGACACTTTGGGCAAAAACATTTTTCCGCGTTTTCTTTTGTATTAGGAACTCTTGTCATATCTTTTGTGAAAACCTAGAACCCCAAATAGGCTGAAAGAGCAAAGAGGGCATGGACCAACGCCAAAAAAATTGTCAGTTTCGCCAGTCGGAGATGCCATTTGAAAGGAATTTTTGTGTTGCCCTTGAAATTCAGATAGCCGATTGTCGCAGTTGAAAAAAGAGAAAGCAAAGCCAGCATCCCCAGATAAGCAACAATAGGCAGACCCAATATTAGAGTATAGGCGATTTTTAAGATCATGCTTTATTCTACGATCAATTTTCCGACCATTCCTTGCTGGCGATGAGTGGGAACGCTGCAATAATATTCAAACGTTCCTATCTTGTCAGCGACGAATTCAATCGAATCGCTCTGGCCGGTTTGAACAACTTTCGTTCTGGCGTTGAATTCTTCTATGACCCAGTCGTGCATTCCCAGAGTGACAGCCAGATTAATTCTTACTCTATCACCTTTTTTCACTTTTATTTCTTTGATAGAAAATTCAAAGGGTTTGGCGGAGACGTCAAAAGATTTCACGCTTTGGTTGTCAGCCGAAGATTCTTTTGGAGCGTCAGTTGGAGTGCCCTGAGAGAGAGTTGCGGAATCCTTATTTCCGCCCCGGGAGAAAAGGATTATTCCAATGATTGCAGCCGCAACTACTGCAATCCAAACCATCGAATTGCCTTTTGCCGGCATTTCATTTTGGTCTTTTTGCTCCTCGCTTGTTTCTTTTTCTTCCATATTTTTAGCTTGAATATCATGGGTTATAAATATTGATAAATTTCTGTCCTAATACTAAATAATACCATATATTTGTCAAATTATTTCAGAGTTGCGGCAACCCTGGCTGGTTTAAATAATAAGCATATGGAAGGGTTTCTCTTGGTCTTGCGTAAATATAGTAATATGGAAGAAGAAAATTCAAAAAATAATTATGGAAGAAGATCTGGCGTTTTTGTTTGGATTAAGGCTTTTATAGCGGTCGGAATCATTCTTTTTGCCTATCAATGGATCAACAATGCAGGTTGGGCAAGCAAAAGCATAATTGACTCCGAGCTCACGCTTGGAATTTCTTTTCTAACTGGGGTAGCAGCTTCCTTTTCAACATGCCTCGCCGTTGTCGGAGGAATGGTCATTGCTTTTTCAGAAAAGTACGAATCCCGGGACAAAAATTTTTTTGCCGGAGTGATTCGGCCGAATCTATATTTCCACATTGGCCGACTGATAACCTTTTTTTTCTTGGGAGGAATTCTGGGCTTCGTCGGAGGAACGCTCAATATCAGCGGAAATTTTGTCTCCATGTACACCATTGTCTTCGCTGTTGTGATGGGCTGGCTGGGTCTCAATATTTTAGGAATCCTTCCTCCAATTTCGGCGCTCGGCTGGCGGATGCCAAAAAGCCTGACAAGACTTTGGGCAAAAATGGAAAATTCAGAGCACCAGGCAGCGCCGTTTCTTTTGGGCGGGCTCACTTTTTTTCTACCTTGCGGGTTTACCCAGAGCACCCAAGTTCTGGCTCTGGTTTCGGGAAGTTTTTTCGCCGGCGCGCTGGGACTTTTACTTTTTGCGCTGGGAACGATGCCGGTTCTCATGGCGGTGGGAGTTGCCACTTCCTGGGCGCGAAACAAAAAATTCGAAACTTTTCAGAAAGCGGCCGGAATTCTTATTATCTTTTTTGCGATATTTTCATTTCAAGCGGGTCTAGCGCTCAAAAGTGTGAAAAAAAATGTGATTTCTAATCCGGTTTCAAATTCAGAAAAAACGCAACTCTCCAAAGTCTTGCCAAACAATTTAGCTGAAAACCAAACGGTGGAAATGAGTGTTACGAGTCGCGGTTTTGAGCCGGGCAGCTTAAAAATAAAAAAAGGCACGCCGGTCCGCTGGATTATCAGGGGGGTTTCCGTCAGTGGTTGCACCAACCAGATTATTATCCCCAGTCTGGATATTGCTAAAAACATCAGTTCCGGTGAGAATATAATCAGTTTTGTTCCTCCGGACGTACGTGAAATTCCTTTCAGCTGTGGAATGGGAATGGTACGTGGGAAATTTATTCTTGAATAAATTTCCCAAAGTTCAAAGTTCAAGATGAAAAAATAAAAATTTTTGGGTCCCGCTCTTCGGGACAGCTTATGCTTATGAATCGCAAAAAGACGATGGTAACAATTTCCGGAATGACTTGCGCGAGTTGTGCCGTTTCGAACGAAAAAGAACTCTTGAAAACAAAGGGCATTTTGGACGCGTCGGTGAATTTCGCGGCCAAAAAGGCCTTTGTCGAATACGACGCGGACGAATTGAGCGAAGATGATGTAAAGAAGGTAATCAAAGACAACGGATACCAAATCGTGGAGCACGAAGAACATAGCATAAAACACAAACACGCCATGGTTATGGAAAACGGCGGTCACGAACATGCCAGCGAAGACATCAAAAATAATTGGCAGGCATTTCTTTGGTCGGCCGTTTTTAGCCTGCCGCTTGTTTTGGAAATGGTTTATCAAATCCGGGCTGGTAAAAATATCCTTGGCATTGATCAGGTGATGTGGCTGCATCTCGTTTTGGCAACGTTTGTTGTTTTATTGTTCGGCTGGAGATTTCACCGAATGGCGTTCATGCAAGCCAAAAAATTTCGGGCCAATATGGACACCCTGATATCGCTTGGAACGCTTACGGCTTATTTTTTCAGTTTGTGGGCAATTTTCAACGGGCGGGAGAGTTATCTTGAATCAGCTGCGCTTATAATCACATTCATTCTTCTCGGTAAATATTTTGAAGCCAAAAGCACGGGACAAGCCGGAGAGGCAATGCGCAAACTCTTGGAGCTGGGAGCAAAAAGAGCCCGCGTGGTTACGGAGGCCGGAGAAAAAGAAGTGCTCGTCGACGAGATAAAAGTTGGCGATGTGATTGTGGTGAAACCGGGCGAAAAAATTCCACTCGACGGAATTGTTCTTGAAGGGGAATCCAACGTGGACGAATCTATGCTCACAGGCGAATCATTGCCGGTAGAAAAGAAAAAATTTTCCTCGATTTTTGGGGCAACGGTCAATCAGGATGGCGTGCTAAAAATAAAAGTGATGCAGATCGGAGAGCAGACAGTACTGGCGCAGATTATCAAAACCGTTGAGCAAGCACAGAGTTCGAAAGCTCCCATTCAAAAATTGGCTGACAAGATTTCTGGAATTTTTGTGCCAATTGTGATTGTTCTGGCTGCCATATCTTTCATCGGCTGGTATGGTTTTTCGGCTGATTTCACAAAAGCTCTGATCAATGCGGTGGCGGTTTTGGTGATTGCCTGTCCCTGCGCTTTGGGCCTTGCGACGCCAGCGGCAATCATGGTTGGAACGGGAAGGGGTGCGAAGCAAGGAATACTTTTCAAAAACGGGGAAAGCTTCGAACGGGCCAAGGACATATCAATGGTTGTTTT
>Ga0208958_1000086_pt1 | contig 124537 bp, 125 predicted proteins | sample RifOxyB1_FD_184032 | JGI IMG/M metagenome (GOLD analysis project Ga0208958, IMG submission 184032) | Soil microbial communities from Rifle, Colorado - Rifle Oxygen_injection B1 (SPAdes) | ecosystem: Environmental > Terrestrial > Deep subsurface > Rock core/Sediment | place: Rifle, Colorado...
TTTCTAATTCTGTATATGCGATAAGTATTAGCCCAGGTAATACTGTTGTTTATTTTGAACCAGATAAAACTGAAAAAATTGATTTTTTTGTTACTAATCTAGAAAATGATAATATGGATGTGAAAGTGTTTATTGATGGTTCGCAAAAAGAAAATATGAATTTTGAAGATCAAAGTTTTTCTTTGAAATATGGTGAAAAAAAAGAATTTTCTTTTGATTTTAAAATGCCTACTCAAATGAATTCTCCAGGAGATTTTACTACAAAGATTTATGCACATCAATTATCCAAGGCAAATTTGGGTTCTGGAACAATTGGTGCAACTGCAGGAGTTATTAGCAATGTGATTCTTAGAGTTCCTTACGAAGGGTCTTATTTGTCTGCGAAGATTACTGCGAATTCTGTTTCTGTTGGTCAACCAGTCGAATTCAAGTTACGTATTGATAATTTGGGTTCAGTCCCTATTCCAGAGATTAAAGGGAAAATTGTTATTTATAACTCTTTGAATAACAGTGTTGGTGAAGTTATATTCGAAGATAGTTTGGACTTGAATACGATTAAAGAAATTGATTTATATTGGGACAGTAAAAATATGCTTGCTGACGAATACACTGCAAAATTGATTATAACATATCAATCTAAATTATTTGAAACTGAAGCTATCTTTAAATTAGGTGATCTTTTTGTTGAGATTGTAAATTATAAAGATGAATTAAATTCTGGTGAAATAAATGAATATCCTTTTACTTTGAGATCTGCTTGGAATCAAAAAATAGATGAAGTGTATATAATTTTACATATTAATGTTAGTGGAAATGAATTGGATTTTAAAGACAAATCTTTCGAATTAAAACCTTGGGAAGAAGTTAATATGACTAGTTATATAGATGCGCGTCTAATCCCGCCGGGTAAATATGATGCTTCTTTTATGGTATTTTATAATGGTTTTGTAAATAGTGAAAAATTTGTATTAAATGTAAAAAAAGGTGTGAATATCTTGGCAATAGTTGTAGGAATAATGCTATTAGTTATTATAATCATAGGAACAATATTATTAAAAATTTTGAGAAAACAAAAGATTAAGTTGAAAAGGCGTAAATAATGGAAAGAAGTCAAATAATATTTTATTTTATAGTTCTTGTATTATTTGTTTCTATTTTATCTCCTATTCTTTTTTATTTAAACGCTTTTCAATATTTTTCTGAGAAAGATGTAACTTCGTCTGCAATTGCAACTGTGAGTTTGATTGTTATCCCTCCTTGTGGAGATGGTGTTTGTGAAACTGGTGAAACTTGTTCTAGTTGTTCTGCTGATTGTGGTGTTTGTGATGTTGGTGGAGATGATACAAGTGCCGGAACTGGTGGTGCGAGAGCTAGAAAACCAGTAAATTATTTATTAGATTTTAGAACGCAAGATTCTTACTTATTAAAATTATACATTTCGGATAGTGTAATATGTTTATTTGAAAAAGAGAATAAATATACTTTTAATGTTGAAAAGATAAATATTAATAATGTTCTTGTTTTGAGTTATTTAAATGAAGAATACGATATTTATTGGGATGAAGTTGCGTATTTTGATTTAAATGTAGATGGAAAAGATGATTTGGAGTTAAGCTTTATTGATGAGCAAGTAAGATGGACTTCTTTGATGGTAGATTTCGGTCCGGGGGATGAGAAAGTACCTTTAATACCAACTATGAAAAAAGAGAAAGTTACAACTCCCTTGGGTTATAAACTTGATATTATAAATAACAATCTTATAGTTATAATCTCTTTATTGATATTAACTATTTTGGCAATATTGATTTATCAATATTTAAGATTGAAACATATAGAGAAAACACAATCTCAAAAATTGAATAGAATTTATTCAAAATATAAGTTAAATAATAGTTCAAATAGACATAGTAATAAAAAATAAATAAAAATGAGCAAAAAATTTAATTTTTTATTGGTAGGTAAACTGTTTTAGAAAGGTTTTTATATTAATTTCTGATATTTCTGTGTAGGAAAAGAGGTTACTTTTTTGGTATATAAAAAATATATGTATAGAGGAGGGAAGAAGTTTGGTCCATATTATTTTAAGAGTGTTAGAAATAAAGAGGGAAGTGTTTCTAGTATTTATTTAGGTAAGAAAAATCCTGAAAACAATAAATTTAAAATTTTGGGTGTAATTATTTTAATTTTTTGTGCAGTTTCCCTACTTGGTTATTTGTCTTATAATGCTTTTATTGTTTCAGATATGCCTATTTTAGAGGATAGCTCGGAATTTTCTGGTTCTGATAATGTGATTTCTGAGTCTAGTGAAGAAGAATCTATTTTAGATAGTCAACCTTTAGATAATGATGCAGCTATACCAACTGAAGAAGGAGATACAAATCGGTTACCTATTCCTGAAGAGGGTGGGGAGACTGATGAGATTAACGATATTTCGATAGATAATCCCCAAGAAGAAATTTCTAAAAATATTAGTGATGAAATAAATGAAACTGATATAGATGTACCTTTAGATAATACAACGGGAACCAATTTGTCTTATATTAATTCAACAGATATAATTGAAATTCCAATAAACGTATCTGTAAATGAAACTGATGAAATTTCTACGAATTTTTCTGAAGAAATTGATAGTATAGAACTAAATATAAGCAAAGATAATTTGACTGAGATTAACTTTAGTGAATTTAATCTGACGAATATTACGGAATTAAATTTAACAAACATAACTGAAATAAATATATCAATAAATGAAAGTTTGAATGTTACAATTAATAATACTAATTTTACTATAATAGAAAGTTATGAGAATGTCATTGTTAATAAACCTGTTAAGTGGGAAAAAATAATAAGCTATGGTAGTGAAGTCGAAAATATTAATATTTCTTTGCCAGATAACGCAGATAATGTTTCTGTTTTTGAAATTATTGATGAAAAACAAACTGAGCTCATTCGAAAAGAGAATAATATAAATGAAATAACGGGGAGAGTTATTTTCAGTTTGAATGAAGATAGTTTTTTTGGTAAACTCTTGGAATTTTTGAAAAATCTGTTTAAATTTACTGGTGCTGCTGTTTCGGAGGTAAATGTTGAATTTGTTGATGAAGGATTAGTAATAAACGGTCCAATACAAGAAGTTAAAGTTGAGTATTATTTACCTGGGCCAACGTCTGAAGAAGTGGAAATAAATAATGGTTTGAAACAAATAATAATTCATAGCGATATAAATTATACAAATATTACAGTTTATTCTTATTTTGATGAAATTAAATCTAGTAGTCTAGGAATATATAATTCTGATGGAGATGTAGTAAACTTTACATCTTTTGATTTAAATAAAAACGATTTAATCGATTATGTTGAATGGATCTCTCTTGACATGAATGAAACTTATAATGCTAGTTTAACGGTGCTGAATTTTCAGAGTTTCCCGGTTGTAGGAGAAAATTGGACAGTTATGTTTAATACTACTGGAACTGCGAATTTGAAAGTTTATCCAGTAAATGGGACTACTTGGGGGGATGACCCCCAAGCAAATGATTTAAGATTTTTAGAAATTAGTTGCGGTAATAAATCTATGAATTCTTATTGGAGTAATGGAACTATTATTGTTGAAAACTATACTTGTAGTGAAACTGGATATGAATCTAGTTATGTTAGAACCGCTGGTGCGCATTATTTAGCGTTTGAATTTGGCGAAACTCTTGCTTACGCTCAAAATTCAGCCGTATGTGGAGAAACAATAACTGCAAGTAATACTTTAACTGGAGATCTTATTGATTGTGTCAATCATGGAATTACTATAGGTGCACATAATATTGTTTTGGATTGTGCAGGTTTTACAATAGATGGAAGAAAAACAAATGCTAGACATGGAATTAATATTGGAGCTTATGATGGAATAACAATAAAAAATTGTTTAATAAAAGAATTTGATAATGGGTTATTGACTTGGGCTGCGTCCACAGATAATTTGTTGACTAATAATACCTTTTATAACAATACAGATTATGGTGTTTTATTTAATTCTGGGAGTAATAACCTTAGGATGATAAATAATACTATTTCTGATAGTCCTGCAGGTTTAGGTGTTTGGTTTAACTCTTCTACAAATATCACTTTTTCTGAAAACGAAATTTTTAATAATAATAAATCGGGTCTTCAGCTTACAGGTGGAGCTGCGGCAGGAGTTCAATATTCTAATTTTTTTAATAACCATATTTACAATAATTTATTAGATGGTACATATACTGGAAATATAATATTGAATTCTTATGTTTCTAGGAATAATATAACTAATAATACCATTGTAGGAGGAACTAAGTTTGGGTTTAGAATTTATTCTAATGTTTCTGATAATATTTTTGCTAACAATACTATAGCTAATTCTACAGATCATTTAATCCTTTTTGGAGATGGTGTTCCTTCTTGTGATAACAATATTTTTATTGGAAATACGTTTAGTAAACCAAGTGGATATGTGTTTGTTGTGTCTCTTGCAAACGGTACTACTTTTATAGATAATACTTTTAATTCAAATATTTTATTTAGTAGTAATGGACGAGATACTACTTTTATAAATAATAGTTGGACTACTTTGACTACTGATCCAGACCACAATTTTACAGTTAAACAATACTTGGATGTGAAAGTTAATACTTCTAGTGGAAATTTACAAAATGCAAATGTTAGTACGTTTAATAGTACTGATTTTTTAGAATTTTCTGAATTGACTGATTCTCTTGGTCAGATAGCAAGAAAAAATTTAACCCGTTATTTTTTTAATAGAACAACTTATATTTATTTCAATAATTATACAATAAATACTACTTCTCCTTCTGCTTCGTATGGTAATGATAGCAGACAAGTAAATCTTAGTTCTAATGTTTTAGTAAATATTACTTTAAGTTCATTAAATGCAGCTCCAAATACACCTTCTCCTATTTTAATGAGTATTGACAATCTTAATAATACTAACTCCATACTTAATTGTTCTGCTACAATTACAGATCCAAATAGTAATAATCTTAATGTTACGGTTAGATGGTATAAAGATGGTCTTTTGAACTTAACTGATTATTATAATAATAGTTATACTAGTGGGATTTTGTTTAATGCTACTTTGGGTGAGCAGAATACTACTAAAGGAGAGGTTTGGAACTGTAGTGTTAAGTTAAGTGATGGGATTTTGGATAGTGGATGGGGTAATAGTTCAGGACTAACAATTTTAAATACCGCACCAGTTTTACAAAGTTCTAGAATTTCACCAATATCACCATATACTTTGGATGATTTATTAGGATATTGTAATGCTACAGATATAGATAATGATAATATCACTTACTACTATAAATGGTATAATGGAACTACTTTATTCAGGAGTGATTCTTCTAGAGTTGAATGTGGTTCGGGCCATACAGATAATGGAGATGGAACTTGTACTGCAACTTTGAGACCTGATGCTGCAGGAGATTTGACTGAGTTTACAAATCAGATTCCGGCAACAGGTAGCCACTATGATAAAGTAGATGAGGTTAGTGCAGATGATGATACAACCTACGTTGGAGGTGGTGGAGATACAATTGCTCCAAGTGTATATGTTTTAATCAAAGAGAATGGAGTTACTTCGGCTGAATCACATGCAGCTACTGCGTCATATGTAACAAATAGTTATTCTAGGCTTACTAGACCTTCAGATAATAATGCATGGGTAATTAATGATATAGATGATTTACAAATTGGAGTAAGAGAAGTTGGGACTGCTACTCAAAATGATTTGTATAATCTTCCTGCTTCTAGTATCCCAGTAGGATCAACAATAAATAATGTTACAGTTTATGCAAGATATATGAAAGTTGGAAAAACAACTATTGTAACAAGAGTAACTCAAGCCTATGTGGAGATTAAATATACTCGTCCATTACAAAACTATACTCAAGGTATTGAGATAAATGTAGATAATTTGAGTAATAGTTTTACAACTAAAAATGAAAATTGGTCTTTTGAATGTACTGGTTATGATAATGTTGTGAATTCAACTGCAGTTAATAGTAGCGTTATAATTTTAAATAGTGCACCTACCCAAGTTACTTTGTCTGCTCCCACTAATGGAATAAATACTTATAATAGGACGATTAATTTTGTTTGGAATGTAGCTAGTGATAATGATAGTGATGTTTTAACGTATAACCTTTTAGTTGATGATGATGCTAATTTTGGTGCTCCGGAAGTTAATCAGTCTGGAGTAAGTTCCACTAATTATGAACTTCTTTCTGATTTAGCTGTAGACAAAATTTATTATTGGAAAGTTGGAGCTTCTGATGCTACGGTGTATGGAGATTATAGCGAGGTATGGAATATAACTATTGATAGTTTGTTAGATATAAGATTGTTAGAAAGCAATATAAATTTTGGAGAGATTGGAATTGGCAATTCAGATAATACCTCAGATGATAGTCCTTCACCTTTTTTGTTAGAAAATAATGGAAATACATTAATGAATGTGAGTGTGAATTCAACTCAATTATTTATTCAAGCATTATTGCCATCGAGTAATTATATGTTTAAAATAGATAATAATAGTGGTGAAACTAATTCATTTAATTGGTTGACTTCATTATTTGATTGGACAAATATGCCGAGTGCAGAAATTGTAGCTATAGATTCTTTGAAATATCAAAATGAAACTGATAGTGCTGAAGTTGATATTTTTGTTTTAGTACCTAATGATGAGGTTTCAGGCTCAAAAAATGCAAATGTAACCTTTAAAGCAAGTTTAGCAGAATGAAATTAAATAAACAAATTTGGATATTGTACTTTTCTTTAATTATTACAATATTAATATCTAGCAATGTTTTTGGGTTTGGTATTAGTCCTGCAAGAAAAATTGTTGATTTTCAGTCTAATTTAACAGAAACTGCTGAATTTAAAATTATTAATAGTGATCACAAGTCTATGAGACTTCTTGTTTATTTAAATGATATCCAAGATGATGAAATAAATTTAAAAATAGATAATTCTGATTTAATTTTTGATTCAGATAATCAAGAAAAAGTAGTAAGTTATAGCTATAATTTACCTGAAAAATTTGAAAAACCCGGACCACATGAGTTTTCTATAATAACTCGAGAAGTTCCCATGAATCCTGATGATGGTGGAACAGTTATTGTTGCAAGTGTTGCAGTTGAGCATATACTAAAAGTAAATGTTCCTTATCCTGGAAAATATGCTAGTGTAGAATTAAAAGTTTCCGAGACAAATAATGATGCTATCAATTTTATTGTAGTTGTGAATAATCTTGGGTCTGAACAGATTATTAGCTCAAAAGGAATAATAGACATATATAACTTAAAAAACGAAAAAATAAATAGTCTTGAAACTTCTGTTTTGAGTATTGATTCGGGTTCAAGTAAAGAAACTATGGTTGTTTGGGAAGATCTAACTGGGCCTGGTGAATATAAAGCAACTTTAAATTTGATTTATGATAATCAAGTTGCAATGTGTGATAAATATTTTCAAGTTGGCGAAGCTAATGTTAATATTCTTCATATTTATTCAAATGATTTTAGACTTGGAGAAATTGCAAAATTCAATATTTTAGTTGAAAATAAATGGTCAGAAAAAATAAAAGAGGTTTATACAGATTTGTTGATATCTGATAAGGGAAATGAAGTAGGTAGATTCAAGAGTGCTACAGAAGATATAAATGAGTTATCTAAAAAAGAGTTAACTGCATATTGGGATAGTGAAGGAGTTGAAGAAGGTGAATATGATGCTAAGTTTGCGTTGCATTATAATGATAAAATTATTGAGAAAGACATGAAAACTAAAATAGAAAAAAATTCGATTTCTTTTAGTGGATTTAGTGGTGCAGTCGTTAGTGATAGTCCTTTTAACAAAAATAATATTATTGCATTTGGAATAATAATTATCGTAATAAATGCTGTTTGGATTATATACTTTAAATTTAGGAAGAAGAAATAAATTTTAATATTATATTAAAATTTTTATTATTTTGATTTTGTTTATACTGGATTAATATTCTTTTAAATTCTTCATTTTTGAAATTGAAGATTTCTGAACTCATTAGAAATTGACAAAATTGTGTTACATTTTTTGGGTTTGATGATTTATAACATCTTTCAAAATCAATAATTGTTACCTCTTTATTTTTTATGAATATGTGTTTAATTGGGTGTGTGAATTCTAATTTATTTATTTTTAATTTGTCTAAAATTCTGCATTGTTCAAGAATATTTTTTAATATGACAAACTCTTTCTTCTTTTTTATGTAGTCTATAAATAAGTCTCCTTCAACAAATGAATAGATAATGTAATCTTTGTTTGATTTTATTAATTTTGGGCCTATTTTATGTTTGTTTAACAATCTTAAGTATTTTGCTTCGTTTTCTAATCTGCCTTTAGCTTCACTTTTTGGATTCTTTGTTTTTATTGCTACTTTTTTGTTGTTGTAAACTCCTATATATACGATAGAGCGCTTTCCTTTAGCGAAATATTGTAAATTTTTTATGTTTTTGGGCAATTTCATGGTATCTTATTAATGGAAACTTTTTTAAATAATTTACTCCTAACTTATATTTGAAAAAGATGGTTAAGAAATATATACTGCTCGTTTTTTTATTGATGTTTATCAATTCTCTTATTGTGTTTGCTGCAGATAATGAGACTTCAACTAAAAGTGTAGACAAGGAAAAAGGATATGCTTGGCTTTTTAATGAATCTAAAAAGGTTAATTGGGGGGGAGATGCTGAGACTGTTTCTTGGGTTGTTTTGGCTTTGAAGAATAATAGGAATTATGATTACAAAAAGGCATTGGACAAACTAGAAGGAATGGAAGATGATTCTAATTGGAATGATGATATCTATGAGACTGCATTGGCTACTATTGCTCTTAAAAAAACGGGTAAAAATGTGGACAGTGAGCTTGAATGGTTGTTTGATAGACAGGAAGAAGTTTTAGAATCGGGTAATTGGTTTATACAATTTTTAACTGAAGGGGAAGATGTATCTTGTAAAGTAATTTATGAAGATGAAGAGGATAAAGAATTTGTAATAAATGGAACTGAAATAGTGGATAGTTCTGAAAGTTGTAGTGTTATTGGTGAAAATTGGGTTGATTTTGAAGAATGTGTAAAAGATGATGATGCAGATATGTACGAAAAGTTTGAAACTGAATGTCTATCTGGTTCGAATGTCAAAACTTCAATTCTTTTCAAAAATAATGCTAATTATTATATAGTTGATCAGGACGAACCATTAGAAATAGAAAATTCTTGCTTTTATGGAAATAGTAATGATTGTAGTTGCATAAGTACACAATATGCTTCTTGGGCCATGAGTGTAGTTAATGATCAAGATTATAGGGCCTATACTTTGCCTTATTTAAGGTCTAATTGTAATGAAAATGTTTTGGATAATATATTCTTGTATATGTTAACTTCTTCTGAAGAGTATTATAATTATCTTATTTCTGATGAAGGGCAACTTGAGGATGGAAGTTTTGATGGAGATGAATATAAAACTGCATTGGCCTTGATTGCTATGAAAGGTAAAACTTCTTCAGATGTAACTAAAGCTGTTTCTTGGTTAGGATATAAACAAAGACAAGATGGAAGCTGGGATGGTAGCGTTAAAATTACTGCTACTGTTTTATACGCTTTGACTGCAGATGTTATTCCTATTACTACAACAAATAATTCAACTTCTGGTTGTGGAGATCTTATATTAAATAATGCAACTGAACAATGTGAGTATACTTCAGATTGTGATGAAGGTATGACTTGTAGTGCATGCAAATGTGTTGCGATTACTGGTTGTGTACGTGATGAGGAGTGTACTATTCCTGGATATACTTGTCAAGCTGGAAAGTGTCTACCAGAAGGCGAGTGTGCAATATCTTCTGATTGTGATCCTGGTGAAATTTGTGTTAATAGTGAATGTGATGTTGAACAAGTCCAGAATGAATGTGTTGTGGATGAGGATTGTATAGTAGATGGAGAGGTTTGTGAGAGTGGAATTTGTGTTGAACAAGGTAGTAGTTGGATTACTTGGTTAATTGTATTTTTGATTGTTATTGTAGCTTTGATAGGAGCATATTTTGGTTATAAAAAATTCTTTAGGAGAAAAGGATCTCCGAAGGGAACAGGATTTAAGCCAAACAATGGTCCTTTTACACCAAGAAGTGAGTATTCACCAACTAGACAAAACGTTCCTGCAAATGTAAGACAGTCTTCTCCTATTAATGATGGAGGTCAAGACAAGATAGAAGAACAGTTAGATCAATCCCTTAAAAAGGCTAGAGAGTTATTGAGGGGAAAGTGAAAAAGTATTTGTTGGTTTTAGTTCTATTATTTATATTTGATTTTGTGGATGGTTTTTCTTTAGATATTGTCCCTGCAAAAGAAGTTTATAATTCTGGTGATACATTTCAAGTAGATATATCTGTGAATGGTGATTTACAAAGTGAAATTTTGGTTCAGAATATAGAATTAAAATGCCCAGAAACAATAAGTATTGCTCCTTTTTTGTTGAGATTGACTGATGATCATTATTATTCTTATTTTGATATTCCTTCTGAATTAGGTAATAAAAATTGTAGTTTTGTTATTAATAATTTAATATATCTTGAGAACGATTTTTTAGAACAGAAAAGTTTTGTTTATAACTTTAGTTTAAATGATTCGAATAATAGTGTTTATGTTAATCCTGCTGCAGTTAGAATAACTAATATTGAGAATCAAGATACTTTTGTTATTCAATTAATAAATAATGGAATAAATACTACAAATTTTTCTTTTTCAACAATGCAAACATTTTTTGATATGTCTAAACAGAGTTTAGTTTTGAATCCTGGTCAATCTGGCCAGTTCTATGTTTATATGAGCGATTTTTTATATAATAATATTGGTAAAGCTGAAATAAAAATAGATTATAATTCAGACTATTTTACAATACCTTTCTTTTTTTTAATTGAAGACGAGCCCATAGTACAAAATCAAACAATTACAGAGTCTAGATTAGATTTTGTTATGGATGTAGATAATTTTAATTTAAGTGTTAACTATGATGAATCTACTTCTGGTTTCGTTAAATTTAAAAATTATGGTGATGATATTAATAATCTTACTTTCGAACTTACAAATAATTTAGAAGAAGTTTTAGATTTACAGTTTAATATCTTGGATCAAATAAGAAAAGATGAAACCTTAAAACAATATATTTATGTAAATAGAAATAAAAATGTAATTCCTGGTAATTATAGTGGGAATTTAAAAATTAATTATGATTCGAAATCTATAGAATTTCCAGTGTATATAGAAATTAAAGAATTTTTCTTAGATAATCATACCCTAATAAACAATACAGTTAAAAATGATACTGGTAAACCAAAAAATGAAAAATCAACTATTAGTGTGTGGTGGTTTGTGGGATTATTTTTTGTTATTTTGATTACTGTTTTCTTTTTATTATACAAAAAGAGAAATAAAAAACCTACTTCTTTCCTAAAATCTTCTGTCTAGCTTCTTCTATTTGCTTTTTTAATGCTGAATATTCCATTAATATTTTTGATTGATGATGCAATCTCCCAAGAATATCATTTAAAGTTAAATTAATTTCTTCTGCACCAATCTTTAGTTGTGTAGGTTCAATAATATCTACTGAAGAAGGCATAAATTCAAAACAAAAGTTTGTTAATGTGTCAAAATTTTTGAATTCAATTTCAAATTCTGTAAATGTTGACCAGACTTTTATTTTTTCTCCTTTTTTTGTAGGATGATCAAACTCATTTTCTTTTGGTTCGCCAGTTTCTTTTTCGATTATTTTCATGTCTTTGTCTTTTTCAATTAGACTAATAACTTTGTCCATAGTTTGTTTTACATGTTCAATCGGAGCACCAGCGATTTCAACTATTGTGTTTGCGATTATTTTTTCCATTTTTCAGCTATTAAATGAATCAGTAAAAGTACTAAGATGAAAGAAAAGAAATAAATTCCAGTTCTTTCTGTTTTTTTACTTTTTGATTCATATATTATTGGATTTGTTGTAAGTTGTGAATTTATAACATTTTCGGATAGACTATTATCTAAAGTTGTTACTACATTTTCTTCTGTACATTCTATTTTTTCCTTTTCACATAAATTTTCAGTTATTCCTTTCAATTCTATATCTCTTTCTGTGTTAGTATCTAATCCTTCAACATATATTATATAATCTCCTTCAGGTGAGTTTAGATTACAGTTAGGAATTATTTGAACTGGAACAGTTATTATATTATTTGAGTATTTTTCATGAATATTAAATGATGTGGTTTTGCTTATTTTTTTATTATCTTTTTGTATATAAACACTTATACTTTCTTTAGATTCATCACCTTTGTAGATATTTAATTTGATTCTTATGTTGTCACCAAACTTTGCAGTTCTGTCTTCTCCTAAATATACTTCTTCTATACTTATTTTTGATTCTTTATCTTGTTCTGAATCTTCTGGATTTTTTTCATTTGGTGTTGGTTTAGTCAGATACCAAATATTGTTTATTTTTGACCAAGAGTCTCCTTCTTTGCTTGAAGAATATACTACTTTGTCAATTTGTATTTCATCTTGAGTTAATAACTCGAATTCTTCTAAACCTTCATTATTGAGAAAACCTTCATATTGGCCATTCAAATAAATAACCAAGTAACTTTTTTCTTTTATAACTTGTTCATATGTACTTGTTGAAGAAATTATTATTTCTCTATTCGCTTTATCTTTTATTTTATAACCTGTCAAATCATAATCATTTTCTGTGGGATTGTAAATCTCTATAAATTCTCCATTTGGCATGGCGCCTGAATCATTTCCTTGTGGGTCTGGTAGAAATTCTGTAATTTCCAATTCAGGAATATTTAGTGTTATTTTATCACTATTATCATATCCTGGAGTTGGATCACATTCTGACCAAATATTTTTTATTTTGCACAAAGATTTTTCATTATTATTTGCTCCCCATTCAGAAAAATAGTGTAATGTATCAAGAATAGTTTGATTATTTAGTATTATAATTAAGTCTTCTTCGTTATTTAGATTGTTTCCTATTGTTGTTCCAACAGAATAAATATTTGCTTCTATATTTGTATAGTTAAATCCTTCTTCAACTATCAATGAATAATTAGAATTTGATGTTTTTATTTTTTCTAAAATATCTTCAGAAACTAAGTCTTTTACTATATAGTTAGTTAGGTCTAAATCAGTGTACAGTTCAATATATTCTTGGTTATTATCATTGCCTTCTGGGTCATAATTTACCTCATTTATGTATAAATATGAATAAACTGTAGGTATTATCAAAAATAGTATTCCTAACAAACTTAGTTTTTTCAAAGTAATTTGGGGAATTTGTTAATCTTTATAAAATTTACAGTTTTAGCTGTTTGAACTGTTTTATTAATTCTTCAAACTTAATTCCTTTAGATTGTGACAATTTTAATGTTACAGTATAATTTCCATTTTTGTTTTTTGGAAGTTCTTTTGCATTTAAAAAATGCCAACCAATATTATCGAAACGCATTGCTATTATTGCTTCTGCCCCAAGAATATCGGAGAAAGTAGTTAATTGTTCTATTTCTTCTTTTTGAAAATTTTTTGAGTTATTTTTTATTGACTTGCATTCTATTGCTAAAAGGTTGTCTTTATTGCCCGCAATTAAATCTGGTGAAGGTAGGGGCATTGAACCTGAACCTGCTACACGTATACATGCCCAGTTGTTATTCCAAAACATATGAAGAAGTTCTCGTTCTGCTCGTGTACCTTTATTTTTCATAATGATATTATTTGTTCTAACTTAATAAAACTTTTCAAGAAAAAATTGAAAATAAAAAAGAAAGATAATTATAAATCTCTTGCTTGAACAGTTCTTCTTCCATTTGCTTTGCATCGTTCACAAGCTTCATGAATTAAGTGTTCTGCTTTCTTTTCTAGTGCTTCAGCGAAGTCTCCAGAAACGTTTAGATCTTTTACTATTTCTTTAATCTTTGATTTGACTACTAACATTCTTCGCACCTCCTCTAAAAGTGAAGAAAAATAGGTATTTATAAGGTTTTTTATGGTTAAGCTCGATTTATAATGGTTTCATGGTTGGGAAGGCTATAACTTCTCTGATTGTAGAAGAATTAGTTAATAACATTATTAGCCTGTCTATTCCTATACCTAAGCCACCTGCAGGGGGCATGCCATGTTCTAAGGCAAGAATGAAATCTTTGTCCATTGGATTTGCTTCCTGATCTCCCTTTAATCTTTCTTTCTCTTGTTTTTCTAAAAGTTCTTTTTGAATTATTGGGTTGTTTAACTCTGAATAAGCATTACCAAATTCGTGACCATTTATGAAAAACTCAAATCTTTCTATTAATTCAGGATTGCCACGTTTTTCTTTGCATAATGGACTTGTTTCTTTTGGGTAATCTGTAATAAATGTTGGTTGAATTAAATTAGGTTCAACTAATTCTTCAAATAAATAATTAATTGCCCATCCTCTGTTATATTCTGCTAGTTCTATTTTGTGTTGTTTTATTAATTTTTTAATCTCGTCATCTGGTAATTTTTCTACGTCAATTTTAGCATATTTTTTTAATGATTCGTACATGGTTAATTTTTGCCATGGTTTTTTTAAATTAATTTTTTTATTATCATATTCTATTTCTGTTTTTCCGTTAATCTTTTTTGTTAAATGTACTATTAAATCTTCTACAAAATTCATTATATCATTATAATCTTTGTATGCCCAATATAATTCTAACATTGTAAATTCTGGATTATGAGTACGATCAACTCCCTCATTTCTAAAATTTTTGGTAATAGTATAAACTTTTTCAAATCCCCCAACTAATAATCTTTTTAAGTATAATTCTGGTGAAATACTTAAGAATAAATCCATATTCCATGCGTTGATACGTGTTTTAAATGGTCTAGCTTTTGCTCCACCATAAATCGTTTGTAATGTTGGAGTTTCGACTTCTATAAAACCTAACTTATTAGTATAATTTCTTATTTCTTGAATTATTTTGTGCCTTTTTACAAAAATTTCTTTTTGTTCAGGATTTGCTATAAAATCTAAATACCTTTGCCTATATCTTATTTCAGGGTCTTTCAAGCCCTTCCATTTGTCTGGTAAGGGTAAAAGACTTTTAGATAATAATTCGAATTCATTAGCATGAACTGTTATTTCTCCTACTTTGGTTTTAAATACTTGCCCTTTTATACCAATAATATCTCCATGGTCTAACTTTTTGAATAATTCATAATTTTTTATTGATTCTGAACTTCCAAAAATTTGTATTTTTCCGGTTTCATCTAAAATTGTTATGAATGAAGCTTTACCCATTACTCTTGTTGTTATAACTCGACCAGCAATACTTACTTTTGTTTTTGTATTTTCTCCATTTTGTAACTTCTTGAATTTTTCTTGAATTTCAGAAGCATCGTTTTTCTTATTAAATGAGTATGGGAATGGATTTATTTTTTCATGAATAATCCAGTTTAATTTTTCTTTTCTTTTCTGATATATATCTAATTCTTCTGTCATGTTTTTAATTTAGATTTCAAGTATTAAAAGTTTTCTCTTATTTTAGAATTTCGTAAGATTTTTTTAATGCTACTACTAATGCTACGGTTGTTATGAAATAAGTGAAGTATGAAATTATATTTCTTAGCATTGATCCTATGTAAGGAATAATTGTTAGGCTTGACCCCCCAATTATAACCAATGTTATTGAAATTAATAGTAAAATGGACACTTCTTTTATTTTATATATAAACCCAGTTATTAGACCTAATATTACTAGCAAGAAGGTCCATATTGGTAATGTTACAAATGTGCCACCTATTAAGGAACTCAAAGATAATAAAATTGCTAAAGTTATTGCAATGCTGAAGTTTAGTTTACCCCAAGAGAACTGTTTTTTCATAAATTAATTCTTAATTTTTGTTTTTTTAAGCCTTTCGATTGTATTTTGGATAAGTATTTCTTTTCATGTATACTTTTGATGGTTTAACAACAATACCTTTTTTCTCTTTTAATATTTCTTCTGAAGACATTAATGAATTACCCGTGCAAACTAATTCATTTTTTAAAGTTAACACTACTATTAAATCATTTTCTTTTATTTCAGATTCTATTTTGGAAATACCTGGAATTGCTAATACAGAACCATGGCAAACGGAATCTATTGCTTCATCATATATCCATATTTTTGGTAGATGTTTAATTGCTGATTCAATCGGTTGAATTATTTTTCTTAATTCTTTTTCATTATTTGATTCGAATGCATCTTTTAATTGATATAACGTAAACATTGTTGATTCATTGAATGGACCAACTCTTGTTCTTATTAGTTGGGTCATACTAGCTCCGACTTTTAATTTTTCTCCAATGTCATAGCAGAGTTTTCTAATGTATGTGCCTGCTTCACAACCAACTTTGAAAAGAACATCTTGATTTTTGATTTCTAATATAGTTATATAATAAATTTCTCTTTGTCTCCATTGTCTTTTTACTGCTGATTTTCTTGGAGGTAATTGTTCTATTTTTGTTACAAACGAATTTATTACTTGTTTTAATTTTAATTCATCTACTTTATCATGAATGTGCATTAAGCAAATATATTCTTTTCCTGCTTTTAGTAAATTTTGAACTACTCTAGTTGCATCTTCTAATGCTACTATTAGTGAGCCCGTTACATTTGGGTCCAAGGTTCCAGAATGTCCAACATGTTTTAATCCTAGAATTTTTTTTACATAATCAGCAACTTGATGTGAAGTTGGACCTTGTGGTTTATTTATATTTATAATGCCATAAGTTATTAATTCTTTTAATGGTCTTTTGTTTGGATCACAACCAAATTTTTTGTCTGATTCTGCTTCTGATTTTACTAAAACTTTCCTTTGTGCCCTTTCGAAGGGAAATTTTTCTTCCATTTTGTCTTCTTTCTTAGAACTTTTCTTTTCTTGTGTTAATATTTCATTTATCTCTAAAATTCTCCGCCCGATAGCCACCGGTACTTTTTTGGTGGTTCAGAAAACCATTTCCTAAATCGTGATCTTTCTCTATATTCTGTTAACCTTGTTGATTTCATATGATATAATGTTCCGTCTCTTGTAATGATATATGGATCATTTGTACCATCTACATCGAAATCATATTGTCCAACAATATAAACCTCTTCTCCTTTATTTTCCATTTCGTTTATTGCTTGTAGTAAGTGATTGTCTTCCGAGCCATCTCTACTATGTGTCTTGAATGAACTTCTAGTGCATCCCGTTTGAAAAATCATTAAAACTAATCCGGTACTAATGCCTAACAAATTTCTGTTCATTTTATTTTTAAGATACAATTAAATAATATAAACTTTTCTTTTTATTTAGAACTCTTCTTTTTTGGAACGTTCTTTGTTATTTCTTTTTCTGATTCTTCAACAACTTCTTTAGCTACTTCTTTTGCAACTTTTTTACCCATTTCAGGTTCAAGTTCTTCTTCTACTTCTTTTTCAACTTCTTTCTTAATTTCTTCTTTTACTTTTTTAGTTTCAGTTGTTTTCTTTTCTACAACAGGAGCATCAATGAGTTCTACAGTAGCAATGTCATTTTCCTTTGTGATTTTTACTTTAACTCTTGCAGGAGGATATCTAATCCCATTAGCCCAGATTGCTTCGTTTAAATATCTACCAACTTTTACTTCCTTTGCCTTAGAATGTTTTAAAGTAAATTCTTTTACTGCAGTTACTGCTTTCTTAGCCTTTTTGAATCTAGTTGTTTTTTGAAATTCTCTTCTTAAGGGGATTGTATAAATTCTTTCTTCCATTTTTAAGCATTTATTTTAGTTTTTCTCCAGTTTCTTTTTACAGATGTGAATCTAGAAGGATGTATCTTTTTACCTACACCTGCTGCTTTAGGAACTACCCAAAATGGTGCCCATTTAGTTTGAGTTCCTTTTTTAGCTAATCTTGCTTTTTTTGCGGGAGTTTTGTATCTTGCCATTTTTTATTTAATAATGAATTACCCTTTGCAGTTAATATTCTACCATGATGATTTCCTTTTTTTGTCTTTTCTATTAAACCTGCAGTTTCTAATTGCTGTAATATTGTTCTAATTATTTTGCCCGATGCAGGATAAAATCTTTCTGGTTTGTGACCCATATTTTTATTTCCACCATATTTTATTTTTAGTTTATTAACACCTATTGGGCCAAGAATAGAAATTTTTCTTAATATTGAAGCTGCTCTAATGTACCACCAATCTTCGCTAACTGGCGGTCTTTCTCTGCCTGCTCCAGTTTTTACAAATTTGCTCCATTCTGGTGCATTTATTTCTTTTATTTGTTTCAATTGTTTTGCAATGTTATCTAACAAATCTGATGTTTTTATTTCTTGTACTTTCATTTTATATTACCTTGATTAAACATGTAGAATGAGCAGAAGTATTTCTTTTAAAAAGGTTTCTATTTATATTTTTTTGATTTTTTGGCCTTTTTCTGAGTCTTCAATTATAAATCCTAATTCTTTTATAGCGTCTCTTAACTTATCTGCTTTTATCCAATCTTTGTCATTTCTTGCTTTTTCTCTTTGTTTTACCATTTCTTTTACCTTTTCAGGGATTTTGTCTTTTTTTAATTTATCTAAGTTTAAACCTAATATTTTATCTAAGTCAATTATCAAATCATAGGCATTTTTACCGTTTCCTTGTTTGTTGGATTCTCTAATAAAATTGAAAATTACTGCTAATGCTTTTGGAGTGTCAAAATCATTATCCATATATTCAATGAAATCCTCTTTTGTGGATTCTAGTAATTCTTTATCTATTTCTTTTTTTGATTCTTTTGCGTTTAAAACAAATTCTTGAATTCTATTTAGTGAATTTTTTGCTTGTTCTAAGTTATCTTTTGAAAAGTCTATTGGTGCTTTGTAATGAGCAGAGAGAATCATATAACGTACAACCATTGGATCATATTGTTCAAATATTTCTCTCATTGTTTTGAAATTTCCTAAAGATTTAGACATTTTCTCTTTATTTACTTCTACAAAACCATTATGTAACCAATAGTTTGCAAACTTTTTTTTGTTTACTGATTCTGATTGTGCTATTTCATTTTCATGATGAGGAAATATCAAATCTTGACCTCCTCCATGAATATCGAAAGGCTGGCCTAAGTATTTTGATGACATTGCAGAACATTCTATGTGCCATCCTGGTCTGCCTGTTCCCCATGGGCTTGGCCATGATGGTTCTCCGGATTTTGATAATTTCCATAAAACAAAATCTTGGAAGTTTTTCTTTTTTTCATCTGCCTTGATTCTTACTCCGGCTTGTAATTCTTTTATTATTTGGTGGGATAGTTTACCGTAATTTTTGAAAGCAGATGTGTCAAAATATAAGCCGTCATCTAACATATATGAAAAACCTTTTTTTTCAATTTCTTTTATTAAATTTATTATTGATGTCATTTCTTCTGTAGGTTTTGGTTTGTGTGTTGGAGGTAGAACATTTAATTTTTCATAATCTTGATCATATATTTTTTCGAACTTTTCTGTCAGTTTTTTTGTTGTCGTATTCTCTCTATTTGCTCGTTCTATTATTTTATCATCTATATCTGTATAATTAAAAACAAAGTTTATTTTGAAATTTTTGTACATAAAATATCTTCTAATAATATCAAAATTAACTGCCGATCTTCCGTGGCCTATATGTCCATAATCATAAATTGTTGGACCACAAACGTAAATACTAACTGTTTTTGGCTTAATAGGTTTAAATTCTTCTTTCTTTCTTGTTAGAGTATTATATACTTTCATTAAATAGAAATAAAAAGAAAGAGATTAATAAAGTTTTGGTTATTATTTTATGTCTATTACTAGTGTATCGGTATTATCACCTGACAGACCATCTATTATAATATCACAACTTGTTAATCTTATATTCCCACTTTTATCTACTACTCCTAAAACTTGTGATATTTGGCTACCAGATTCTATTGTTGTTGGACCAACACTGCTAACTAATTTATCTCCTTTTGGAAATCCACATAATAAATTGCTATCTTCGCTATTTGCTCTTAAAGTTACAGTTATGGGTCCTTGATTTTCTAAGTTTGCAACTACGATACCTATTGCGTTATTCTCTTTAGGTTTTAAGTTTATCTCAGATGGTTTAATCGTTAGTGGTTTATCTGCTTGTCCGACTTCTGAAATTGCTGTATTTGCATTATCAAATGCTTTACCACTTAGTCCTTCTAAATTTTCGAAAATTCCTCTTACCCAAACTAATCCTAACGTAAGCAAGGTTATGCCGAGCACAATGACTATAATCGCGGTCATAGAAAGTTCAATTGCACCTTTTTTTGATTTCATCAAATCACCTCTTTTTATTCTTTAGGTTAATAATTTATAAAATTATTGTTTTATTTCCAGTCTGGTTGGGTTTCGCTTATTCCTGAACTATTTGTCTTATTTGTTTGATTTGAACCATCTACTTTCATAGTCCATAAATCCCAACTACCATTTATCCATCTGGAGTAAGCTATTTCTGTTCCATCTGGGCTAAAACATGGATATCTATCTGTTGTTCCTTGTGTTAGTGCTACTTGATTCGAACCATCACTATTCATAATCCATATCTTATCACTTCTTGTGAAAACTATTTTTGTTCCGTCATTGCTAAAGTTTGGTGCAGAATCCAATAATGAATTATTTGTTAATCTTGTTGGATAGGTTCCATCAACTTTGCAAGATCTTATTTCCCAATTATTATCAACATTTGTTGAAAAAACTATTTTATCTCCTGTTTGATTTAAACAAGGTTCTTGCGGGCTTCCGTTTGATACAACTAGTGATTCTAATCCAGTTGGTAAAAATGTTGTGTATAAATCTCCATCTTTTATGTAAACTATTCTATTCCCTTGCCATCCAAATGAAGGAGAATGACTTCCTTCTGTTGAACTTGTTATTCCACTAGTTGATCCGTCTGAATATTTAACAACTATTTCTGATTTTCCTCCGATTGTTTTTTCCATTGCGATGCTTCCATCTGAGATATTTACCGATGGGTTTGTTCCTGATTCTATTCTTGTTAAATTTGTTCCATTTGATGACATAGAATATGTTTCTAAATCTCTTGTGAAAACTATTTTTTCTTGTGTTGGAGTTGAACCAATTGTGAATGTTTTATCCGTTCCAGTATCTGTTGTTGAAGTTTTGTTTACATTTGTGTCATCAATTACTTCTATAATTACTCTGTATTGTCCTTCTGGTAAGTTTGTTAGTGTTTTGGTTAATTGATTTGTTCCTGATGTAGTATACAATTGATTGTTTCTAAATACATTTATTGTATAAAATAAATCTGAGTTTATTGTTGCACCAAATTTTATTGTTGGATCCGGAATAGGAATTAAATTTTGAAAATAATTTTTTGCATCTTGTCCTTGCCATGATAATATTACATTTGAGCCAGTTATTTGTGGATTTTTTTGTGTTACTGTTGGTTTGTTGCTTGGCATTAAAACATGGAATGCCTTTGTTGGCAAACCAAATGGAGAAAACCAATATAAGTCCCAATTCGTTTCAGGACTGTAATTTTGTGTTAATATATCTTCTAATGAAATATCTTCACCAATTCCGGAAAGAACTTCATTGATTGGAACTGGACCACCAGAAACACTACTTCCTACAAATAATAATGTGTTTACAGCTATTCTGTAAGAATCTCTTAGTTGCTCTCCTGTGAATGTTCCACCATATCTAAATGATGATAGTAATAAAGGTTCGTTTAAATTTGGAAGGTAAAAATCCAAAAAATTTCTTAATGCAGTTTTTTCATCCGTTCCTGTTATTTGTCTTAATATATAATCTGAATCATTCATATGTTGTAATAATTCTACAACATCTATCTTATCGTTTAAATTTGTGTCAAATCTTGTTATAGGTCTATAGTTATTTCCTGGGAGAAAAGATAAAACTTCATATCTATTCTCTGGAGAACCATTATTATAAAAAACTTGAACATTTTGAATTGGTTGGTTTGATTGAGAAGCACATTTTACTCTTAGTTGAGAACCATCATTGTTGAAGGTTGCATACCCATTTTTATCTGTTATACTTGATTGAATTTCTGTGTGTTGTGTTTGTTCTGGTGCAGTTGGATCCGAAGTTTTGGAACAACCCGAAATTAAACTTGTTGCTAAGATGGTTGATAATACTAAACTTTTCACCCTTTTTTTGAAATTCATAAATTTAGGGGAATGTAATCTGTTTTTTAAATATTTTGGAAAAAATGGGAACGGGGGGATTTGAACCCCCAACACCTAGAGCTTCAGTCTAGTGCTCTCCTTAACCGAAGTTTTATGGTTTTTACTTCTCAGGTTGAGCTACGTTCCCGCGTAAATAACGTTATTATAGCTTCTTTTTAAAGTTTTTCTTTGTCTTGTTTAGAAAGTTTTAAATAATTCTTTCTAGCTTTTGAATTTTGAATAATATGGCTAAAAATTATGATTTCAAAGATGTAGAACATAAATGGAATAAATTCTGGGAAGAAGAAGGAATTTATCTTTTTGATAATACTTCTAAAAAGAAGACTTATGCTATAGATACACCACCCCCAACTGTTTCTGGGGCAATGCATTTAGGCCATGCATTTTCTTATTCACATGAAGATTTTATAGCAAGATATCAAAGAATGAAACAAAAGAATGTATTTTTTCCTTTTGGTACGGATGATAATGGTTTACCTACAGAGAGATTGGTTGAAAAATTAAAAAGTGTTAAGTCTACTGAAATGGATAGAGAAAAATTTGTAAAATTGTGTCAAGATACAGTGACTGATATAAGGCCTAAATTTATACAAGATTGGAAAAATATAGGAATGAGTTGTAATTTTAATCAATCTTATTCAACAATTGATAATCATTCTATTAAAACTTCTCAATTATTGTTTATTGATTTGCATAAAAAAGGATTAGTTTACCAGAAATCTGCACCAACAATGTGGTGCGTTAAATGCCAAACTGCAATTGCTCAAGCAGAATTAGAAGATGAAAATTTTAATTCTACGTTTAATGATATTATTTTTAAAGTTGGTAAAAAAGATTTAATAATTGCAACAACAAGACCTGAGTTAATACCTGCTTGTGTTTGTATTTATGTTAATCCAGATGATAATAGGTATAAAGACATTATTGGTAAAAAAGCAGAAATACCTTTGTTTGAATATAAAGTTCCTATCTTTACAGATGAATCTGTAGATATGCAAAAAGGTAGTGGTGCGATGATGATTTGTAGTTATGGTGATAAATATGATGTTGAAGCGATAGCTAAAAGAAAATTAGAACCTCGAGTTGTTATTGAAAAAAATGGGATTTTGAATCATTTTGCAGATAAATACAAAGGAATGAATATTAAAGATGCTAGAAAGGCAATACTTGATGATTTAGAAAAACATTCTTTGTTAATTAGTAAAAAACCAATACAACATGTTGTTAATGTGCATGATAAATGTGGAACTGAAATAGAATTTTTGTCTTCTAAACAATGGTTTGTTAAAATATTAGAAAATAAAAAGAAGTTAATCAAATCTGCAGATAAAATAACATGGTATCCTGAGTTCATGAAAACTAGATATGTTAATTGGGTTGAAGCTTTGGAGTGGGATTGGTGTATTTCTAGGCAGAGAGCTTATGGGGTTCCATTTCCGATATGGTATTGTAATAAATGTGGAAAAGAAATATTTGCTGAGGAAAAACAATTACCTTTGTTTCCATCAAAAGCTAAACCATTGAAAAAATGTAGTTGTGGTTCTGATAATTTTGTGGCTGAGCAAGATGTTATGGATACTTGGGCAACTTCTTCTTTGTCACCACAAATAGTTTGTAATTTTATTAATAGTGAGGAATATAATATTAATTTTGGAAATGTTTATCCTATGTCGTTAAGACCACAAGCACACGATATTATAAGAACTTGGGCGTTTTATACGATAGTCCGTGGATTATATCATCATAATAAAGAACCTTGGGAAAATATTATGATATCTGGGCATGTTCTTGATCCTAAAGGAAAAAAAATGAGTAAATCTAAAGGTAATGTAGTTGAACCTCAAAAAATTGTTCAAACTTATGGTGCTGATTCTTTAAGATTTTGGGCAGCAAATGCAACATTGGGCAAAGATCTTTCGTATAAAGAAGAGGATGTTAAGAATGCTTTGAGAACAATAACTAAATTATTGAATGCAAGTAATTTTGCCTTTATGCATTTAAATGATTTTAAAAATAAAAAAGTTGAACTGGAAATTATAGATAAAGGAATATTATCTAAGTTTAATGAATTAATAAAAGAATGTACTAAATCATTTGATGGTTATGAATATTCTAAATCTAAAATGCTAACTGAAATGTTTTTCTGGAGTCAAGTTTGTGATAATTATTTGGAGATTGCTAAGGATAGATTATATAATCCAGATAAGCGTGGAGAGGATTCTAGAAAAAGTGCTCAATACGTTTTGTATCAATTAATGCTAGGAGTTATTAAATTATTTGCTCCGATAATGCCTTACATTACTGAAGAAATATATCAATCTCATTTTGTTAAACTTGAAAAAGATAAAAGTATTCACATTTCCAAATGGCCGGAATATGAAAAAAATTTAAAGGATGAAATAGCAGAAAAAACTTGGGATAAATTTGTTGAAATATTGTCTTTTGTAAGACAAGAAAAGGCTAAGAAAAATGTGTCTTTGGTTACAGAAGTAAAACTTATAATAACAAAGCAAGATAAATTATTATTAGCTGAATGTTTGGATGATTTGAAAGCAGTGTGTAAAGCAAAAGAAATAAATTATGGCGATGAAGTAAAGGTGGAGTTTTGAAATGATGATTGATCAAAAAAAGAAAAGAGAAATGAAAAAAATAATTGATACTTTGAAAAGTATTAAAGGTAGACATACTGAGTTAGTTAGTGTTTATGTTCCTGCTGATTATAATTTGATTAAAATTATTAACCATTTATCTGAAGAACAAGGTACTGCAGGTAATATTAAAGATAAAAGAACGAGACAAAATGTTATTGATTCTTTGGAAAGGATTATTAGACATTTAAGATTGTTTAAAAAAACACCGCCTAATGGGCTGGCTATTTTTGCTGGCAATATTAGTGATAATGATAGTCAAATAAATATACAAGTTTTTAGCGTTGAACCACCTACACCATTAAATATCAGAATGTATAGATGTGATCAAATTTTTGTTACAGAAGCATTGGAAGATATGTTAAAAGATAAACAAACTTATGGTTTGATTGTTATTGATAGAAGAGATGGGACTTTGGGTTTGTTGAATGGGAAATCTATAACTGAATTGTCTAGTTTTAGTTCAAATGTTCCTGGAAAAACAACTAAAGGTGGGCAAAGTCAAACTCGTTATGCAAGATTAAGAGACGAGGCAGCTCATAATTTCTTTAAAAAAGTTGGTGCTGCTGCGAATGATGCTTTTTCGCAAATTGCTGAATTGAAAGGAATATTAATTGGTGGGCCTGGTCCCACTAAAGAAGATTTTATTTCTGGTGATTATTTGCAAACTAGAATTAAAGAAAAGATAATTGGTGTAAAAGATTTAAGTTACACTGAACATTTTGGTTTAGTTGAACTTGTTGATAAAAGCCAGGATGTATTTGCTCAAGAGGGTTTTGTTGAAGAAAAGAAAGTAATGGAGAAATTTTTTAATGCACTTTCTGCTAAAGGTGGAAATAAAGCTGTGTACAGAGAAGAAGAAGTTAGAAAAGCTTTAGAAGTTGGTGCTGTTGAAGTTCTTTTATTATCTGAGGATTTGGATGATGCTAAAATTGAAGAGCTTGAGAAGAAAGCTGAAATGATTGGTGCGGAAGTTAAGATAATTTCCTTGGAGACGAATGAAGGACAGCAATTGAAGTTTTTTGGTGGGGTGGCTGCAATTTTGAGGTTTAATATTTGAAATGGAACAGGACAGAAATAAAATAGAGGCAATATTGTTCACAACTGGACAATTCTTAACAGTTGAAGAAATTAGTAAAATGTGTGGAATTGGTAGTATTGGTTACATTAAAGGAATTTTAGGAGAATTAAAAGATGAATATAATAAGAAAGAATCTGCTTTAGAAATTGTTAATGAAAAAGACAAATGGAGATTAAATATAAAAAAAGATTATATGTATTTGACTGAAAAATTATTAACTGATGCTGAACTAGATATGCCAACTCAAGAAACTTTAGCAGTTGTAGCGTATAAACAACCAGCAGTACAATCTGTAGTTATAAAAACGAGAGGAAACAAAGCTTATGATCATATTAAATTATTAAAAGATGAAGGGTTTATCACATCTGAAAAATTTGGTAGAACTAAAATATTAAAATTAACTCAAAAATTTTATGATTATTTTGATGTTATGGAAGATCAATTGAAAGAAAAATTGGTTGAAAAGATGCAAGATAATGCTGAAACCAAACCTTTATAATAATTCTTAAATTTCCCAACATATGGACTGGTTAACTGGAGTATATTTATTTTATATACTGACTTCTTTGTATGTAACTTTTATTTCATTAATTATATACTATTCTATAAAACATAAATTTTTTGAAGAAGATTTGGAAGAATATATTCCAACTTTAACTGTTTTGATTCCTGCTTACAATGAAGAAGAAACTATTGCTAGTACTATTGAAGCAGTCCAAGCTAATGATTATCCTAAAGATAAATTAGAAATAATAGTTATTGATGATGGAAGTAAAGATAAAACTGCAGAAATTGTAAAAAAATATAAAGATGTTATTTTATTTTCAAAGAAAAATTCTGGAAAAGCAGATTCTATCAATCAGGCTATTAAGAAAATTAAAGGTGAATTTTTTTGTATAATTGATGCGGATTCTTATCCTGAAAAAGATGCTTTGAGATTGTTAATGAGAAAGTTTAAGGATGAGCAAGTTGCTGCGGTTACTGGAACTATTCTTGTCAAAAATAAAAGAAATTTAATTGAAAAATGTCAAGCAATGGAATATGTTCTGATTGCTTGGACAAGAAGATTATTGGATGCAGTGGATAGTGTTTTTGTTACTCCGGGAGCTTTAAGTGCTTATAGAAAATCTGCGGTTGAAAAAGTTGGCGGGTTTGATAAAAAAGTTATGACTGAAGATATTGAAATAGCTTGGAATTTATTGAAACATAATTATAAAATCAGAATGGACCCACAAGCACATGCATTTACTAGTGTGCCTAGTACTGTAAAAGTTTGGTGGAGACAAAGAGTAAGATGGGATATCGGTGGATTTCAAACTTTTGATAAACACAGAAAAGCAATGTTTAAAACTAATTATAATATGTTTGGTGTGTTTGTAATACCTTTCTTTTTATCACATATAGTACTTTCTTTTACTGGTTTTTTTGTATTTCTTTACGTTTTATTGAAACAACTTTATAATTGGGTAGTATTCACTTTTTTGTCTATAGAAACTGATTCTCAAGTTTTTGACCTTTCTGAAATATACTTATTGCCTAATGTTTTTACGTACTTTGCTGTAGTTTTAGTCTTTCTTTTTGGTTATAGTATTTATCTTTCTTTAAAAACTTTGAAGAAAGCTGAAATAAAGATAGATTTAAGTTTCTTTGTGTATACCCTATTTTACTTAGCGACTTTCCCCATATTGCTGATAATCTCAGTGTATAAGTGGAAAAAAGGATATTCAAAATGGTAGAAAAAAATCCAAAAAGTGCGTTCTGGAAATCTTTAGTATTGACAATGATATTGTTTTTGATAGGAATTTCGTTAGGTATGTTGTTTGAATCTATCAGGACTAACTATGTTAAAGATAAATATGAAGAACTTGAATTTCAGTTGTTAGACTCACAACTAAGAACAAATTTTTATCAAAAATTAGATAATGACTTTTGTGATTATGCTATACAAGAAAATTTAGATTTTTCTGATAGAATTTATCAAGAAGGTAGAAAGCTAGAAGTTTATGAAAAGTTCAATAAATTAGGAGATAATTTAGAAAAAGAAAAGAAAAAGTATGCATTATTAAAAGTTGAATTTTGGATGAATTCTAGAACTCTAAAAGAACAATGTAATGCTGAGTATACCAATATAATATATTTTTACAGAAATGAACCTTTAACAGATGAGGAAAAACAAGAGCAAAATGTTCAGTCTAGGATTTTATTAGATTTGAAAGAAAAGTATGGGGTGGATATAATGCTAATACCAATACCTCTTGATTTTAATATTGGAGTTATAAACGTTTATACAAAATCTTTTGATATTACTAATTCACCAAGTATTTTAATTGATGATAGCATTAAGTTAGAAGGAATACATAGTTTAGAAGAGATAGAAAAATTAATATAATTTTTTAACCTTTCTTTTTTATGGGCGTTTGTGAAATTTGTGGTAGAATTGGGGAAGTTCGTGATGCAGTTGTTGAGGGTGCAATGGTACAAGTTTGTTCAAGATGTTCTAAACATGGAAATGTTGTTTTTATTCCAAAACCTGTGGCATTAGAAAGAAAAAAAGAAGTCGAATCTTTTGAATATATAGATGTTATTGTTGATAATTACTCTTCTTTAATTAAAGATGGAAGAGAGAAGAAAGGTTTAAATCATGAAGAATTGGCTAAAGCAATTGCTGAGAAAGAATCTGTTATCTCGCAAGTTGAAGCTGGCAATATGAAGCCTAATTTTAAGTTAGCAAAAAAGTTAGCAGTTTTTTTAAATATTGAGCTTATTGAAAATGTTGAATCTTCAAAAGAAGGGTATAAAAATATAAATTTTAAGGATTCTAGTCTTACTATTGGGGATTTACTTAAAAAAGAATAAAGCGAAAGATTTAAAAGAGGTCGTTTAATCTATTCTGGACATGGAAATCAAGATTATATCTATGGATAAAACTTCTATGAAAATTGAGCTAATTGGTGAAGATCATACTTTTGCTAATGCGTTAAGAAATGAGTTATGGGCTAATAAATCTGTTAGAATAGCAGGTTATAACATTGAGCATCCTTTAGTTAGTTCTCCTGTTTTGATGATTAATTGTGATGGTAAAGAGGATCCAAAGAAGATATTGTTAAAAACTGTTGAATCTTTGAGAGAAAAGAATAATGAGCTAATATCTAAGCTTAAGAAACTTTAATTATTATGAGTAATACTTTTAAAAAAATATGGGACTTTTTATGGCATAGCGATTCTTTAGCTAGCTGGGTTGTGTCATTTATTGTTGCTTTTATTGTTGTTAAGTTTGTAATTTATGCTGGAATTGGGCTATTATTGGGAACTAGTTATCCTATTGTTGCCGTTGTTTCTGGGAGCATGGAGCATAATGGAGTAGGTTTTGACCAATGGTGGGAAGAAAATAAGGATTGGTACGAAAATAAAAATATAGCTAAAGAGGACTTTGAAACGTACATATTTAAGAATGGTTTTAATAAAGGTGATATAATGATACTAGTTGGTGATGAATCGAAAGATATAAATAAAGGTGATGTGATTGTGTTTCAAGCAAGTAATACAGCACATCCAGTAATTCATAGAGTGGTTAAAGTTTCGGAAAATGATAACGATTATTATTTTCAAACAAAGGGAGATAATAATGAAGATAGCTATGAACAACTTGGAGAAACTAAGATTAGTGAAGATAAGCTGATAGGAAAAGCAGTTATTAGGATTCCTTGGTTGGGCTGGGTAAAAATAATATTTGCGGAGATAATACAATGATAGCAAACTTATTTTGTCCGAAATGTGGAACAATAATGTTACCGGAAGGTAAGAAGTTAAAGTGCTCAGGTTGTAGCTATTCGCCTAGAAGCAAGCCAGAAAATATAATTCTAAAAGAAAAAGTTGAGGTTTCCAAAGAGCAAGAGATTGAAATAAGAGATCAAAAGGTAGAGACTTTGCCTAAAATAAAAGAAGATTGTCCTAAATGTGGTAATAAATTTGCTTATTATTGGACTTTACAGACGAGAGCAAGTGATGAATCTGAGACAAGGTTCTTTGAATGTGTTAAGTGTAAGAATAGATGGAGATTGTATTAATTATATCTTTTAGAATAGTAAATATTAAAAAGCGGGTTTAACTTTCCTATTTAAAATGAGATTTGTTTTAGCTGAGCCAAAATTGTTGAAAGATAGCATTGGAGTTATTTCTGATTTAGTCAGTGATGTTAGAATGAAGTTTGATTCTGACAAAATGGAAATCATTGCTATGGATCCAGCTAATGTGGCTATGGTTGTCTATAAACTGTTGAGTAGTTCATTTGTCGAATATAATGTTAAAAATTTGGAGACTATTGTTGTAAGTTTGGATAATTTAAAACAAATTTTAAGTAGATCTAAACCATCAGATACTATAATATTTGAGTTGGATGAAAAAAAGAATAGGTTGAAGATTGAGTTTAAAGGTGAAACTTCAAAACATTTTACGTTATCGTTATTAGATACTCATGAAAAAGATCAAAAAGTTCCAGAGTTAAAATTTACTGGAATAATAGAATTGAATACTTTATTGTTTAATGAAGCAATAGATGATATGGATATTATTTCTGATTCTATAGTTTTTAATTTGAGTAAAGAAGGTTTGTTGATAGAATCTAGTGGAAATATTAGTGATGCGAGAGCACATTTAATTGCTATGGAAGGTACTAATATTGTTTGTGATACTGGTGATGTAATAAAATCAAAATACTCAATTGAATATTTAAAAAAAATTGCTAAAGGTGGAAAATTAGCAAATAAAGTTCTGATAAAATTTGGAGATGATTATCCACTCCAAGTTGAGTATAAAATAAAAGATAAATTGCAGTTAACTACTATTCTTGCACCAAGAGTAAGCAACGATTAACCAAAACATTTATAAGTTTGGTTTTGTTTTTGTTAAAAATATGAAAAAGAGGGGACAGGCTACAGTTTTTATAATTCTGGGTATTGTTATTCTAGCTTTATTTGGGTTGTTGTTTTTTTTAAGAGGAAATTTAGTTTCTGATCTTTTTAATATTGAATCAACAAAACAATATGAATCTGCCGATATTGAACCTGTAAAAGATGTAATATCAAATTGTGTTGAATTGACTTTACTTGATGGTGTTGAATGGGTTTCTAATCATGGTGGATATTTTAATCCTGTCGATTCTCAAAAATATAGTAGAGATGCTGGAGAAATTTTAGTTTCTTATTCTTGGGGTAAAGATTTAGGAAGTAAATTACCAACTTTACAAGGATTAGGTGAACAAATTAATCTTTATATGAAAGAGCATAGTGCTGAAATTGAAGGATGTATTGATAGTGGTTTAATTGATTATAAAAAAAGTTGGACTATAACTAATGAAAAAAGTTTTAGTTTAGAAACTCCACAAATATCTGATAATATTGTTAGACAAAAAATTAATTATGATACAAATCAATTATCAGTTAAGAAAGATGATTATGCAGCAACTGCTAAAGAAATAATGGCTGAAGTTGAAATTGCTTTGGGGCAAGCACAAAGAATGGCTGTTGAAATAAGTTCTTGTTTCAATGGAGATTATTTACCAACTAACTTTAATACTTATTGTAATAATGGAGGTGTTCCATTTAGAGCTGAACTTTATAACATGAAATATCCTAATAATGTTGTGAGAATGTTGCATCAAGATTGTGGAAGATGTGATGACTGCTATGTGTTATTAATTCCAAACCAAGGAGGAGACATAGTATTTAATGTTGCATTGAGAATATGTTAAATAAAAATAAATTTGGTTTAATATTTGGATTTTTATTAATAATAATTATTTCTAGTAATGTAAATGCTTTGCCTAGTTGTTGTTTGAAAACTAATGATAATCAGTTTTGTATAGATGATGCTCTTAATTGTGCTAGTGGACAAAGTATATCTGGTTCTTGTGATGATTTGCAAATAACTCAATGTAATAAAGGAACTTGTGTTCCCTCTAATGGAGTTTGTTTATCTGATTATAGAAAAGAACAATGTACTTCTCAAGGTGGAATATTCTTTAGTGAACCTAAAGAACAGGTTAGTGAATGTAAAATTGGATGTTGTAAAGAAACAAGCACTTGTGGTGTGGTGCAGAAAACTCAGTGTAGTGGTGAGTTTGATGCAAGCATAACAGATTCTGCTACGTGTGATAGTTCTTGTGCTCCAAATGAATTAGGTTGTTGTGTTTCAAGTACAAATTGCGAATTTGGTAAAAGAATTGAATGTACTGATGGAACTTTTGAAGCTGGAAAACAATGTAATCAAAATCAATTTTGTAATGCTAAATTTCCAACACATAAGTATACTGCTTGTGGTGATAATAATTTAATTGCTAATTCTGAATTGGATGTTTATTGGTATGATTCAAATGGTAATATGGAAGAGAAAGTTGGAACTAAAGATTCTAAAGGAGTTGTGTGGAAAGTAGATGGAAAAGATATGGATGGTGAATGTAAATATCCCGATGAAAAATGTTTTGATCCGGATGAAAAAGGCGGAAGAGAAAATGCTTATTGTAAATCTACTGCTTGTATAATTGAGGGGCAATGTCCTGAATGTAAACCTGAAACTTTTTTACATGGAGAATCTATTTGTTTAGATATTTTTAAAGGGCATTTTACTAATGATCAAAAAAGTAAATATTTGAAAGAATACGTATTAGCTTGTGATAGTGGAGAAATTGTTGAAGATAGAGAATTAACTAGATCTGAAGAAATTTGTGTTGATACGAGTCAAGTAATTGATGGAGTAACAAGAAAAAAAGCGGATACAATTCCAAATGAATGGCAAAGTTGTTTGGGTTGTGGGGGAGATAGTTCTAGTGTTTTAGATTATGGAGGATATATTCCTATTTTTGGTGCAGTTCCAATGTCTGCTTTTGGAACTTGGTGTGGTACGGGCTCTATTTCTAATAGCGTTCCGGGTGGTTTTGGTGCAACTACTTGTGATGATATAAAAGGTGAAAGAGAGGTAACTATGTGTTATTATGATAATGACTTCTGGGCCCCATTAGGTTCATGTAATCCGGTTTATACTCCATCAACTTCTGAAAAATGTGGAGACTGTGGTAAAGGAGGAGATGGAAAAACTAACGTTTGTACTGAACAAGAATGTAATGCTCTAGGAGATTGTGAGTTTAAAGAAAATAAAGGTTTAGATGTTGATGGTTTAGCTCAAACCGGAGCTTTAGCTATTGGTGGGGCTACTGCTGTTATGGCTGCTTCGCAGGTTGCTTGTAATGCAATCGCATGGATTCCTGGTGCACAGGTTGTTTGCTTCCATACTTCTTTAAGTGGGGTTGGCGGTGTATTTGGAAGTTCATTATTCTGGGGAGTTTATAGTTTAGTTATTGGAACTACTGTAGGTAGTAGTCAAGGTTATGAAGATATGTATAATGATTTTTCTTATAATAAGGGAGGTTATTATGACTTGGCACAGTTTATTGCTGCAGGTAATGCCGTTTCTAGTTCTTTAGGCAAAGATGTTGGTGTTAATTATAATATGTGGTATCGTTCTACCTCTGCAGGAATTCAAGGAATGAATTTATTATTAGATCTTGAAAATGAAATTAGTCAGACTAGTGTTGGTAATACAGCAACTTCATTTTTTGCTGAAAAGATTGGAAGAAAGGTTCTATATAATCAAGCTTATGAAAAAGCTGTAAAAGAATTTGGGGGGACATTTGTTACTGAGGAAGCTTATAAAAAAGCTGCAGAGGAAGCTGGAAAAAAAGCAGGAGAAGCCGCTTCAAAAGAAGCAACAAAAGAAGCAGCAATTGGAGCTGGTTCAGTTCTCGCTAAAGTATTGAATGTGGCAGGAGTAGCTTATAGTGTTTATAGTGCAAGTGAGGCATGGCAAACTGGTAGTTGTAATCCTGAAACTGCGCATACTAATAGTGATCATTGTGAACAATGTGGTGCAGGTGAAGGTCAATTCTTCTGTACGGAAGATAGATGTAAGATACTTGGAGCAGATAATGGTCATTGTAAATATCTTCCTGGAAAGGATGGTGTAGATGGAACTTGCATAACTAATGATCCTGGGGATGTTGCGTTACCAAATATAGAAAGAATAAAATTAGAATTTTATGATATTAATGAGAGTTTTGTTTTAGAAAAAATTGTTGAAGATAATGTTTTAACTATGGATAATGCTATTGATTGGAATAAAGCAGATTTAGTAAAAATTAATATAACAACTAGTAGCAGATCTAATTGTAAAGCTGGTTTTGTTGCCGAAGCTAATTATAGTGGAATGGAATACACGTTTGAAGATGGTTTTACTGAAACTCATACTTTGAACTTTAGTTTAACTGAAGAAATAAAAACAAATAGTGAATCTACTTTATTCATTAAATGTGAAAATACTAATGGAAAAACACACGGTCCAAAAGACGATATGAATAGAATTGTGATGAAATTTAAAGCAAGACCAGATGTTATTCCTCCAACGTTCAAAAGTATTGATCCATATACTGCATTTAGTTTGCCAGAAGGAACAAATAATATTACAGTAACTTTGAAAGTTTATGATAATAACGGAGTAGCTGGTTGTAAATTCTCTGAAGAAAAAACAAATTATGCTGAAATGGAAGGTACATTTAACAAAGGAAGTAAAATAGAATGTCCTGGTTCAACTGTAAAAGATTGTGATACATTTACAAATAACTTTAATTTAGGTGATGCTGGTGAAGAAATTGACCTAACTAGTTATGGTTATGATGAGAATGGAACAATTTACACATATGTTTTGGGTTGTGTTGATGTAATAAGTCAAGATAATTTTGGAACAATGAATTATTCTTTTATAGTTTATCCATCATTTGGATTAAATGTTAGTGCACCTGAAGATGGAGAAGAACTTTATACAACAAGACCAACTATAAAAATAGAAACTGAAGTTAATAGTCAATGTTTATATAAATTTGATAATGAAATAAATTGGACTAAATTAAATGATTTGATAGATACTAAAATATATGATTATAAAATTAAGAGAGATATTACATCTTCTCCAGAAGGAACACAACATACATTGTATGTTAAATGTGTCGATACTGGACATAATGTTGTTGAGAAATCAGTTAACTTTTATGCTGTTTCTGATGTTGAGCCAGCTTATCCAGTAAGGATATATACAACTGGAAGTTATGGTAGTGGACAGCTACATGTTTTGTTAAATGAGCAAGCAGTATGTAAATTTATGACTGATAATTCTGATTATGATTATGAAAGTGAAGGAACTTTAATGAGGGCTGTACCTCCAGAAAATGAGGAACAAGTTACTACATGGGATAACACAGTTTATTATATTAAATGTAAGGATGAGTTTGATAATCTTGGAGGATTTACGATCTATCCATAAGCCTTTAGGAAAGGCTTATCATCCCAAAGGAAAATGAAAAAAGCTCAGATTATGGCTCAGCCATTGATTTATATTTTTTATGTTGTTGTAGCTGCATTAATTCTTTTTTTTGGAATAAAAGTTATTGGTAATGTAAATGATAGTGCAGATAAAGTAGAATATTTAACTTTTGTTGGTGATGTTGAAAAAAAAGTTAATACAGTTTATCAAGATAATTTCGGTAGTGTTATTTCTTTAGATGATATTAGTGTACCTAAAGAAGTTATTGAAATTTGTTTTGTTAGTAATAAAGATTTGACTAAAGTTACAAATGATAAGTTAAAACAATTAATTAGTATATCTGATTTAACTCAAAATAATGTTTTCTTTGGTGGGGTTGAAATAAAAAACGGTCCAAGTAGAAATTTTGAGCACTTAACAATTGATGGAACTATATGTGATAGTACAATAGATAGAAAAATAAATTTAGTTTTGGAAAACATTGGTGATAGTGTTAAAGTAAGATAGAAAAGTTATTTAAACTTTGATTCTTAAAATGTTTTTATGAAAAAAGCAGAGGTGCAGTTTAATCTAATTTTTGTAATTGTCGCAGGTGTTATGATTTTAGCATTTTTTTTGTTCTTTACAACTAAGTATATTGATCTAAAAGAAAAACAAGAAGCAGCTAAGATATCTGGACAGATTGATAATCTATTATTAGGATTGAAATTTAATACACAGTATAAAGAATTAGATGTTCCAAATTTTAATTTGAATGTGAACTGTGGAAATATAACTATTAATAATAGATTTACTAAAGATTTAGATTATGTGTTTTTTGCAACTAATGGAACTAGTAAAAAATTAACATTCTGGGTTAAAGAAGTTGAAAAGGGATTTAGAATTGATAACGTTGTTTTTATTATTGATAATACTAAAAAGTATTATTCTGATAGAGAATTTTTCCCGGACTTTGTAAATGTAAATGAAGACTACGATGTTGGTGTATTTTTTAATAGTTGTCCAAATAATAATAAAAAAGTAATTTGTGTTGATGGAAATAATATTAATTATAATGGTGAAAGTTTTTATTCGTTTGATGATGCTTTAATTTACGGGGCGGCATTTGGTAATTTTGATAACTTTAAATGTAGCTATGAAAAATTAGTTGATAAATTGATTATTTTATATGATATTTATTTGAAGAAAAACGAAGGATTTAATGATGGCCAAGAAATAAGAAGCCAAATTAGTACTTTACTTTCTGAAAATAAAAATAAAATTGTTAATGGTAATTATGATGTTGATAATAGTCAATTAGATTTACTGAATACTAAACTAAGTAATTATGAACTAGAGGTTTTGTACTGATGAATAAAAAAGCTCAGATTGGAATACAGGAAACAATTTTAGTAATTTTTGTATTTTTTATAGTGTTAATGATAGGTATGATATTCTTTTTTCAGTTAAATATGAAGTCTATTCAAAATGATATTGATCAGTATAATGAATTTAGGTTTAAACAGTTAATAGATATTGTTCCCAATATGGCTGAATTAAGATATTCTAAGTTAGGGGTTGAAGATGTATATTGTATTGATTTGTTGAAAGCTAGAGCGTTTAGTGAGATTAGTAGCGAATATGATTTTGGTAAAAAAGAAATAAAATTAATTTCTGGTGATGAAATAGTTTTGTATTCTAAGATAGGTAGAGGAGAGATAAGAAAAGTTACTAGCCCTGTTTGTGTTTATGATCCTAGAAATGGTAAATTTTATCTCGGCGAATTAGATATCGGGTGGTGGGCATGAAAAAAGGACAAGTAGAAACTGTTGGCCTGGTTATAATAGTAATATTGTTATTATTGATAGGTTTAGTTGTTCTAATATTTTCTAGCAGGAATAAAGTTGATAGTAGTGAAGATTTGTTTTTGACTATGAAGGCTAATAATTTGGTTAATTCTATTTTGCATGTTGATGTAGGGAATAGTAATTTTGAACAAAAGGTTATTGATTGTTGTGCTGGTGTGGATGAGCTTTCTTGCAGAGATATGGAAGATGTGATTAGTTCTGGAATGGCTTTAATTGATGAAAAGATGACTTTTTCGGTTATTTGTATTGGTGGTGAGTTGAAGAGTTTTGGTGATTGTGAGTTTGGATTAAATTCTGTACGTTTGAAGTTGCCTTCCGAGGATATTTTTTACGCAACTATTTGTAGGAAATGAGGTTTTGGGGCTTGTAGTGCCTGAATTTTGATGTTTTGGGGGTATATTATCTACTGTAGTCTATAAATGTTTATAAATGAAAAATCTGCCGTTAATCTTACGAGGCTAGTTTGGTATATGAAGATTAGGCTCGATAAACATACCCTTTTAAGGGAAAAAAATATCTGAACGGAGGTGTAGATTTCAGATGAAAAATTTTATTAGAAAAGTAGCAGCTGTAAGTGCTGGTGTAGTAATGTTAGGAACAACACTTGGTGCTGCTGTTGCTGCAGATTTGTCTAACTTACCTGAACCAATTGTAACAAATGGTGCGTATATTAGCACAGCAATGGTTGTTGGTAGTAATGACGATATCGGCGCAAGGACAACATTGAAGACATATTTTGACGGACTTGTAACATCATCTAGTGACTATACGTATAGTACTGATTATGATGCTGAAGACGATGTTGAGCTGGATAGTAATATCGCAGGTTTCGGTGCAGTTGACGAGGATTTATTGACTGGTCTATTCGAAGGTGAAATAGAAGTTAATGATACTGATTACACATCTAGAGAAGTATTTAACTTCACTTCAGGTGCTAGTATAAATACAAGTTGGCAAAGTACATATGATGACTTTGGAACTGATCCTTATTTAGCATATGCTGCTGGATCATTATTCTATGGTTATTTGTTTACTGATAATGTGCCTAACGAAATGGTAAGCAGTACTAAAGAATTACCTTTAACCTTCTTAGGAAAGGACATAGAAATAGTCAGTATAGATTCTGATGGTTCGCCAGATTCAGTTACAATGGATATTGCAACTGAAATATCTCTTGACTCTGGTGCAACATACAGTTATAAAGGACATACTGTGACTTTAGTAAGAGTTTATTCTACTAGTGTAAGTGTTGATGTCGATGGTGAAGAACAAATAATTAGTACAGCTAGTGAAAAAGACTTTGGAGATGACATTTCTGTTGAATTGGATAGTGTAGGTTATTCTTCGGATGATCCTGCTTTAAGTTCAGCAGTATTAAAGTTAACTGAGCAAGGTGTTTCAAGCACTGCAGCTGATGGAGATGCATTTGAAGTATTTACTGATTACGATACTAATTCGCATTCACCTTGGGTTTGGGATGTTGAGATAGATGGTAGTGGTAATTTAGCCAGGTTTGGAATTGTAAATAGATTTGGAGCAGATGATATCACACCAAGTCAAAGTTATAAACCAGCTCCAATTACGGTAGACGGAACTGTAGTATTTCCAAATGATTACGCTGCATTAGTATGGGATAGTGTAGATACTGAAAACTATGCTGACTTTGAAATAACACTTAGTGCTAGTACAACTTTGAATGATGTAGATGATACCTCTATTCAAGTAACTAGTGTGCCTGTTATGACGATTGACTCTCCAGATGGTGATTACTTTAAGTCGGGAAGTAGCAATTATGAAACTATGTATTTAGCTTTCAATAACACTAACGGTGCTTATGTTGGTACACAATTATGGGGTGAAGATAGTGAAGGTACACATAGATTAGATACTTCATTTTTGACTTCAGATTCGTTTACTATAGACTACAATACCAATGATGATGATATTGCTATAACATATGCAAACGTTTCGGAAAATACATCTGTAAATCTTACAATTACTGCAAATGATTGGGTTGCAAGAACTTTATGGACATATGCAAATAACTACTTTGTTACGGATGGAGAAGCAGATGCAACAGATATAACAATAAATAATACTCTTTTAGGTACAAGAGAGTATCCTGTATTGTTGTATGATGGTGCCTATTTTGACACACCAAAGTCTAATTTCCAGAGCGATAGGATTAAATTTAGTATACCAAGTCAAGATTTGAAATCAACATTCAAGGTGTATTTGATTGAATCTGCTGGAAAGACTGAAGCTGATTTGATGACTTCAACTGAAGATGTAACTGGTTATGATAACTTAGTATTAGTTGGTGGTCCATGTGTAAACAGTGTAACTGCTGATTTCATGGATACGACATTCCCTGCATGTGGAACAGCATCCGGTATTGCTCAAGATAAAGCGGTTATCCAGATGATAACTCAAGGTGAGCAAACTGCTTTGGTAGTTGCAGGTTGGGAAAAAGCTGATACGCAAAGGGCAGCAACGAAAGTAGCTGATCCAGAAAGTGTATTGACCGGCGCAAGTATGATTGTATAAAATTACAATCAATTTTTTTTCTTTTTTTGTTAATTTTTTTGAATTTATAGAAAACTTTTTAACTTAGATGTTATTTTTATGGTTATGAGAAAAGAAAATAAAACTAAGAAAATTTGGTTTGGAATCATTATAGTATTTTTAATGGTAAGCAGTACTATTGGATTTATCTATGGCGGAGAATCTAGTATAAAAAAAGTTAATGGTCATAAATTTTACAAGGAAAATGGTGTGTGGAGAACATATATAGATAGTATTAATTCTTATTGGGATTTTACTTATTTACCTGATGAGTTAGATTATGATACTTCTATTTTTGATATAAATACTAACAAAGTATATTTATATGGTAAGAATAATAAAACTGTTGATAATTTTAAATTTATTTTGTTGTACAAAGGAATAACTAGTGAAATTGTTGTTGAAGAGAATTGTAATCTTGGTAATGTTATGTTTGTTATAAACGATGAAACGACTAATACTGCAGAAGTCATAAAAAAAGATAAATGTGTTTATCTAAATGGAAACATTAATAAATTTATTGATGGTCTTACTTATAAAATATTTGGAGTGATATAGATGAAGAAAAAAATAATAATATTCATGATAGTACTTTTTTTGGTTGCTTTTTCCATACCTTTTATTAATAATGAATTAACGGGTAATCATGTTCTAGGAAATGGGATGTATAACTATACCTCGCCAAACAATAGAACGTTTAGCTTTGAGAAAGGTTTCGTGGGTGAGAATGAAAGGCATCTTTTGTACTATTATAATCTCGTAGATATTGGTGGGGATGTTGGACGTAAAGAATTGATTAAAATCCCTTTTAGATATGGTCCTTATGATATTGAAGAAATACATATGGATAATGTTAGAAAGGATATAATTGATGCTGAAGTTATATATTTTACAAGAGATTATAATCTAGATAGGTTAACAGATCAAAAAGATGGTATAGCTATGTTAACTTTGATGAGAGTTTTGGATGATTCTACTTCTCCTGATATTTATAAAATACCTACTAGTATAGCTATAACTGAAGCGGTTGATGGAGTGGATTCCCCAGTGATTGGTTGTGTTCAATCTACTGCGGAAAGAAGAATTATTGAATTGAGACAAGGAGAGGAGAATAGAATTTATAAAGAAGGGGAATGTATAGTCATGGAGTTTGTTACAGCTGATGATTCTATAAAAGTTGCAACTAAATTGACATATCATGTTTTAGGTATAATGTAGTTAAGTTTAAATATAATCTGAATTCTTTTTTTATATGCCGCGATCGCCTAACCTGGTATGGCACTGTTTTAGATGAAATAACTTTCTCTAAAGTGTAAGCCTTGAAAGCCAGGCCCGAAAGGGCTTCTGGGTTCAAATCCCAGTCGCGGCGTTTATAATCCAAATGATTCTTCAAAATTTTTCATTTCAATTATTTTTTGCGCAAAATCATAACCCTTTTCAGTTATTATGAAATATACAGAATTCTTTTCTTCAATCTTTTTTATCATCCCTTTTTCTATTAAATCTTCTAAATAAATATTCATCTGATTATACGAAAGATTGGCCTTGTACATTAAGTGGGTTGGCTTTATTTTGCCTCCCTTTTTTTGAATAGATATAATCATATCATGAATTATATCAATTCTGCTTCTTTTTCTTTCCATGAATTATTATATTCCTAAGTATTAAAAATAATAATAAATATCCTAATAATTGAATTATCTCTGCAAGAATAAAAAATGATTTATCCACTGAAACAAACATGAATAATATTTGACTTATGGCAATGCTACTGAATGAATATCCAAGCACTTTTGTAGATTCGTTTCCCTTTAGTGCATATTTATCAAAGTATAATATTGAAATTATAGTTAGCAACAAAAATGAAGTTATATGGAATACATAATAGTTTAAATTACTGAAATATGTTGAGATGATTATAAAATAAGTTATTAAAAACATCATTGATTTTGCCTGTTTTTCTTGATAAACACTGTATAGAAAATATAACCCTATTAAGTTTAAGAATACAAACAAAGTAAATGTTAGATCTGTAAATATATTGTATGATCTAATAGTTTCTAGTGTGTCTGTTATTATTGTTGGTGAATCTGCTCTTATAAACTCATTGTAATATAGTGCTAAGTTAGTAATTAATTTAAAGAAAAATGACGCGCATATTAATAAAAACGCGAATGAAATATACTTATACTTTTTGTTTCCTCCGCTTAAGTTATAATATTTCAGACTAATTAAACTAATGGAGAAGAGAACTAAAAAACTAAAAAAATCAATAATAATTGATGGTACACTAAACCAATTTGGACTGTTTTCTAATGGTATCATTGAATTTTGAGATATCAATAAACCTTAAAAAGCTTATGAAAACTATTTATTTAACAATTATTGCACTATCTATTGCCGTTTTAGCCAGTTCAAGTTTTTCTTTGTTCTCTGAGTAAATTGTGAATAGTTTTTCTCCCTTTTTTATTTCATTATTTACTTTTTTATACAGATATAATCCTGCTCCTTTGTTTGATGGTGCACCGGCTAATCTAGCTATTTTAGCTATTCTTAGATTATCTATATGTTCAATAATACCTGTTTTTTTGCTTTTATAATCATATCTTAATCTACCTATCTTTATTTGTTCTGATAAAATATTTGGATTTCCTTGTTGAGCTTTTATTATCTCTTTCATCTTTTTATATGCCTTGCCAGATTCTAAAATTTCTCTGGCTGAAGCTTTTGTTTTTGTTAGTTTGAATATTTTATCTGCCATCATAATTGATTTTTCTTCTAAATCTTTTGGTGCTCTTTGATCTCTTCTTAAAATATATAAAATATCTTTTGCTTCTAGTGCTGGGCCAATACCATTTCCTATTGGTTGTGAACCATTAGTAAAAATAATTTTTGTTTTTATTCCTAGTGATTTAGCTATCTTTTCAAATTTTTTCTTTAGTTTTTTTCCATCTTTTTTAGTGGTTATTTTTGCTTCATGACCTATTGGAATATCAATTAACAAATGAGTTGAACCGACTGCAGATTTTTTAGCTAATATTGAGGCTATCATTAAGCCAGAAGGGTCTAATCTTAAAGGATGTCTTACTTTTATTAATCTGCTATCTGCACCAGCTAGTTCCATTGCTCCGGCCCAAACCATACACGCATTTGTTTTCTTTATTATTTTTTTTATTTCATCCACACTAAAATCTACTTTTGCTAGTACTTCCATCGTGTCAGATGTTCCAGCTGGGCTTGTTATTGAACGAGAACTAGTTTTTATTATTGTCAATCCTGCAGAAGCAACTATAGGAGTAACTATCATTGTTGTTCTGTTATTAGGAATACCCCCAACACAATGTTTATCTGCAATTATTTTGTTTTTCAACTTTATAGTTTTACCTTCGTTTGCAATTGCTTTCGTTAAATAAACTGTTTCTTTGTATGTTAATCCTTTTTTATAACAACCAGCTACAAAATAAGCAACTTCAATATCTGATAAACCGTTTGAAACTAAATCTTTAACTATAAACTCTATTTCTTTCTTTGATAATTCTTTTCCATCTAATTTTTTTCTTATTGCTTCTACTGATAATGGATTTTCAGAAGGATAAATATGGACTATCTTATGTTTTTTTGAATCTATTACTTTGGCTGCCTCTTCAAATAATCCTAAATAACCCGGTTTTATCTTACTATTATCCTTTGTTATATCTAATATTACATTTAGTTCTTTTGTAGAATTATATTTTATTTTAATTCTGTCTAATGCATTTAAATCTAATTTTATAGCATCCTTTTCATTTATCACAGCAACTAACGGACCGCCAGTTGATAATTTTACCTCTTTTGTTTTAAGCTGCATGTTCTTCCTGATATAATCTGTATACTGCAAATAATATTGATAACACTAGTGGTCCAACTACTATCCCAGCAATTCCAAATAAACTAATTCCCCCCAGAGTACCTATTAAAACTACAATTGGATTGATATTAGATCCTTTACTCATTATTTGAAACTTTACTATGTTATCTAGATACGAAGTGATTATTACAAGAAAATATATTAATAAAAATACCCCTTCAGTTACTTTTCCTATTAAACCTAAATATATTGCTGCTGGAACGTAAATTAGTGGAGGAGACAATATTGGTAAGTATACTGATAATGCTATCAGAAATGCCCATAATACAGGGTTAGGAATTCCAAATAAATAGAATCCTATAAATGCTACAATTCCTTCTAGAACTGCGATTACAAACAATACATTAATCATTGTTTTGATAACTCTTTTTATTTCTAAGAATAGTTTATCTTCCACATCTTGTCTTAATGGGACTATTTTCTTCAGGTTTTTTGATATTTCTTTTCCATCTTTTAGGAAAAAGAACAATGAAAAGAAAAATATAAATAGTTGTAAAACTCCCTTTATTATATTCTCTACAAAATTGGCGCTGTTTAAAACGAACTTTTCGGCTAATACTTTTATTACTTCTCTTATATGCCTTTCAAAATTTATGTTCAATCCCGTTATTTTTTGTAGATTATTTGAAAATTGTGTTAATTCTAAGGAACTTGCAGAATTGTATAGTATAACTGTTTCTTGAAATAATTGATTTGCGAAATATACTAGTGGGATTACTATTAAAGTTAATATTAAAATGATTATTATTAAACTTGAAACAATTGGTTTCTTTATTTTTTTATTTAACTTTTCGTAGAATGGGTGAGCTGCTACTGCTACAACCCCTGCTGCTAATAAGGCTGGAATAAATGGTGCAGCTATTTTATATGATAAATAAACAAGTATTAGTATCGAAACTATAACAATTAACATAGAATATTTCTTTAAATTTTCAGCCATATATTAAATACTGCTTAGTATATTTATAAATTTATTTGTTTATATTAAAAATAAAAGAAAAAGAAATTTTATTTTTTCTTTTTTACAACAACAAAATATGTTCCAATTATTACAACCAATCCAATTATTATCCACAGGAATGTATAATTTTGTTCCTTAACAACCCCTTCTGATTCTGAAACTGGAGTTGATGGTGACTCTTGTGGTGTTTCTATTGTACCTGTTGTTTCTGTTTGTGGTGATTGTTGTATATTTGGTAGTGTTGTTTTGACGTTTTTTAAGGTTAAGCTTACACTATCCTCAGCAATGCTATTTAATTTTACACTTAAATCGTAATCTCCTTCTAAATCAAATACTTTTGTTTCACCTAACTTAATAATATTTGATATTACTGTTGAGTAAAGTGTTACATTTACTGAGCCATTTCCTATTTTACCAACTTTTAATTTATGCTTTGTCCCTGAAGCTGTAACATATAAATAACTGTTTTCTTCCAATGTCTTAGTCATAGTTTGTAATTCTTCTATGTTACCCATATCGTCTCTGTTGCTTCCACCACTACCTCCACCACCACTTGTACTTGGGCTGTTATCATACGTATCTACTGTATATGTTGATGAGTTTGTTGATCTGTTTGCTCCATCATAACATCTTACATACCATGTTAGTGAGTCTGTTTGGTTTACATTCAATACAGTTATTATTTCATTAACTCCTTTTGATACTGATGTATCACTTGAGTTTAATACATTATTTATGTATACTGAACAATTTTGTATTGTGTTGTTATCTGTAACATTATATGTGAAATCTATGTTTCTATCTAAGTCTTGACCCCCATTACTTGGTGAAACCAAAGCAACTGCGGGTACATTTGTATCAACACCAAAACTCTTGTTGGCAGTTGACCATCCCTTATTACTCGCGTTATCCATCCACATACAATTCCATGTGTAGTTGTATCCTTGTCTTTCAGGTATACTTGTTAAAGTGAATGTTACGTTGTCTACTGTTCCATTTACACTTCCATTTGTATTGTCAAAACTTGTATTATATGTTGCAGTACTATCATTTGTCCATACGTATAAAGTCACATTTGTTATATAATTAGATTCGTTTGCTGTTGCATTACATTTGAACATTAAACTACCATTCGTGCTCCATGTCATATTAACTGGTTCTTTTAATGTTACCTGAGATATTTTTGCATCACTAAAATAAGCTAAACATACTAAAATAATCAGCGTAAATAAAAAAATCCCCTTTTTATTCAATTTTCTTCCCTCCCTTTTTTTTATTGATAATTAATTAAATCTAATATATTTGGTCGTATTTATATAGTTTTCTTTTACACTGGTTTAGAAGTTCCCCATTTGGAAAGTGCAAGTTTTAACTCATGATTATTTTTGGAATAATTTTCTAAAGAAATACCATTTAACTTTGCATCTATTGCTTGTCTTAGAGCCATTGCACCATACTTTGAACCTTTTGGATGACCATGTATTCCACCGCCTAATTGGATCACTATATCTTTTCCTAATAGATCTATTATATTTGGAACTAGTCCTGGATGTAAGCCACCAGATGAAACTGGAATAACATCTCTCATATTATACCAATTTTGTTCTAGAATGTTTTCTTTTGGATTAGTTTTTATTTTTTGATTAACTATTTCTTTTTCAATGTCTATTACTTCTTCTTTTGTTCCTACCAACTTTCCAAGAACTGTTCCGATATGAATATTATCTACTCCGATTAATCTTGATAATTTTGCTAAAGTTAACATAGACATGCCATGTTTTAGATTTCTATCAAATGCTGCATGGAATGCACGATGGGCGTGAATTGCTTGTTTTAAGTCTTGAGTTTCTTCTCTTAATGTTTGTAATCCGGACCAACCAACCGTTAAAATATCACACATTACATATTTGAAATCGTACTCATTTGCTAGTTTTGTACGTCTTAACATTTCTTTCGTTTCTGCACTAACATTAATGAAGTAATCTTTTTTTTCACCAGTTATTTTTTCTGCATGATCTCTTGCTTTTGCAGCTGCCTTTACTCTATTTTCAAATTTATTAAAATTTTGAGATGTTAAATTTTCATCATCTTTTGCAAAATCAACTCCACCTACCCAAGAATCAAAAATAACTTTTGTATGTTCTTTAGTTGTTAAACCGACTTTCGGTTTGGGTACTGTTGCTATCATTGGCCTTTCTTTTATTTTCATATATTTTCTTATACCTTCAATACCATATTGTGGTCCTCTGAATGATTTTATATATTCTTTTGAAAATTGAATGTCTTCTAATCTCAAATTGTTTATTGCTTTCATACCAAAAATATTACCTGCAACTGAACTCATTAATTGAGGAATGCTACCAAGTTCAAATAATTCTATTGGATAAGCTACTTTAACATAATTGCCGTCAAATTCAAATGCACGTGCTCTTATTTTTCTTATGTGAGATTTTAATGTGCTTAATGTTGTCCATGTTCCATTAGATGATTCAGCTGCAACTCTGCCGATTGCTTCTCTTTTAGAAATTCCTTTAGCAGGTTCTATTCTAAATAAAACAACCAAATCTGAACTACTTGGTTTGTATTTTAAATCCACAAAATCTAAATATTGACTCATATGATCCTCTTTATTTGACTGATTTCTTTAATTATGAAGTCTGCCTTTTTTAAATCTTTCTTGGAAATTTTTGGTCCAGTTAAAACTATTATAGATTTGGTTTTAGCAGCTTTAGCAGTTTTTATGTCTTGTAAAGTGTCACCAACTAAAAAATTTACTCTTCTTTTTAATTTATGTTCTATCTTATGTATTCCAGTTGGAAATGGTTTTGGTTTTCTTACATCATTATAACCTAATGTAATTTTAAAGTATTTTTTATTAATCTTAGTTTGTTTTAATATTCTATTTATTTTTTTATGTGGGTTGTTGCTTAACAAAGTTAATGTATGTTTTTTTGCAAGTTCTTTTAAAATTTTATTTGTATTTTTGAATGGTTTTATTTGATAAAATGTTTTTGAGCGAGTTTCTTCGAAATCTTTTGTTATTTTTTTAATTTGATTATTTGTTAATTTTGGTTTTGCTTTTTTTACTATTTGTCTGGCCATTAACCCCCAGTGTTTTTTTATTTCTTTGTTTGATATTTTTATATTATTTATTCTAAATGATTCTTGGAAGGAATTTAATATCCATTTTTCTGTGTTAACTAATGTGCCGTCTAAATCAAAACAAATTATCATTTTATCCAAGGATATTCTTTTTTAACTTGTTTAACAAATCTTTTTGGAGATAAAATTCCTAGCTCCGAACAAATTCCATTTATATTCTTTCTTGGTACCTTTTCAAATGCCGGATTTTTTACTTCAATATATCTTTTATTAATATCCCAAACTTCTTTCGGATTTCTTTGTTCAATATCTAAATGCTTAGGATAATATTTCCAAGAGTTTGAGACTATGTACAATTTTTTATTATGTTTTTTTGCCAGTTCTGAAATCATGAAACTACCTATTTTATTGTATACTTCTCCATTGTTAGTGATCATATCGGCACCTAAAAAAATTATGTCTGATTTTCTTATTTCTAAATCTGCTCCAGAATCCACAAAATGAGTAACTTTTATTTTATATTTTGCTAATTCTCTTGCAGTTCTTCTTCCTTGATATAATGGACGAGTTTCTGTATTATATACTTGGAAGTTTGTATGTTTTTTTGCGAGTATCAAAGATTTTGTGACAGATGTTGAATGGCAATGTGTGAAAATAATATTATTTCTTTTTATTAATTTAGATGCATTTATTTCTGTTTTTTTATTAATGTTGTTAAAATAATTATGTGCAATTAAAGGAGTTGTTTTTTGTGCAAATGTTATTATGTTTCTTAAGCATGGTTCTGTAGGTCTAGCATTTATTAATTTTTTTATAGATTTTGAGTCATTTTTGAGAGAATATGCGTTTAGCGCAGCAAATGCTATATCTCTTGCACCTTGAATATTTAAACTTTTTATGTCCTTAACAATTTTATTAAATTTACTCATTTACATAGATTTTTGATTTTACATTATTTAAAGTTTACCAAAACTTATATAAACCTACAATTTAGTTTTAATTTTATGACCTTAGAATCAATTGTCAATCCATTTACTGCTGTAGAGAAACCAAGCCATATGTTCTATGTTGGTCTTTTATATGCTAGCGTTGCTGTTTTTTTGAGTTTATGGATTTTTAAGGATTCTGCAAGTTTGATTATGGTTTTTTTGACTGTTCTTGCTTCCATATCTATTGTTTTTTCAACTATGACCTTGGAAGAACAAGCAGATGTAAAGTTAAAAGATGAGCTTTCTATATTAAAAAGACATGCTAGTGTTATCAAATATTTGATGTATTTATTTTTAGGTTTTGTTGTTGCCTATACGGCTTTATATTTGATATTGCCAGATAGTCTTGTGCAATTATTGTTTAAAACACAAATAGATACTATAACTGCTATAAATTCTAATATAACGGGTAATGCATATAGTTCTGGAAGTATATTTTTACAAATATTTATGAACAATTTTAAGGTTTTATTATTTTGTTTATTTTTTTCATTTTTCTATGGTGCTGGAGCAATATTTATTTTAACATGGAATGCTTCAGTTATAGCTGCGGCAGCAGGAGCCTTTATTGAGTCTACAGTTGCTTCCGGAATACATTTAGTTGGTGCGGTTCCTTTGGCATTATTAAGATATGGAATTCATGGTGTTCCTGAGATAGTTGCATACTTTATTGCTGGTTTGGCTGGAGGAATATTATCTGTTGCGATGATGAATAAAGATTTAGAAAGTGAGAAATTTAAAAAAATAATTTTAGATATTGTAGATTTGAGTTTGATTGCACTAGTAATTTTGTTAATAGGTGCATTGTTAGAAGTTTATGTTACTCCTATTTTCTTTTAGTTCCATAATTATTATAAAGGATGTTTGAACTTTTTAGTTTATGGCTGGCTATTCAAAACGAATTGTAGAAGGGGCTTTTTTTGTTACGATATCTTCTATCATAATTGCTATTCTTGGTTATTTATTAAGATTAGTCCTAGCTAGAAATCTTTCTGTTGAAGAATACGGTTTAGTTTATGCGATAATTTCTTTAGTAACTATATTTTCTATTTTTGTTGGTTTTACTGTTCCACCAGTAAGTTTGGTTAAGTATATTTCTGAATTTAAAACTAAAGGTGAAACTGAAAAAATAAAGAAGTTAATTAGAATTATTTATACCTTCCATTTTGTATCTGCTTTTTTGATTGGTTCTATTTTTATTATTTTCTCTAAAACCATATCAAAAGGTTATCTTGGATCTGAAAAATATTTTATTTTGATAATTCTTTATTCAATTTTCTTTATAATTGTTCCTTTATTTTCGCTTTTAAAAGATATTTTTAGGGGTTTTCAAAAAATAAATTATTATACTTGGGCGAATATCTCACAACCATTTTTTCTCTTGATATTTACTTTACTTTTTGTTTCATTAGACTATGGCATTAGTTCAGTATTTATAGCATACATATTAAGTGCATTTTCTAGTTTAATCATTTTTTACTTCATTTTTATAAAAAAAGTTTTTAATTTGAAAAATTTATTTACGCTTAATTTTGATAAGTCATTAATTAAAAATATATCTGGTTTTGCGTTCCCTTTATTTTTAGTTGCTTTATTCGATATTGTTTATGGGAGGTTAGATTCAATATTATTATCTAAATTGGCATCATTGAAGGATGTTGGGTTATACAATGCTGCGTATCCTACTGTAAGCTCCATCTGGGGGATTGTTTCTTCAGTGGTTGTGTTTTTAATACCAATAATATCAGAAATATCTGCAAAAGAGGAGTATAATAAAATAAGGTTAACTGTAAACACGTTGTATAAATATGCTCTCGTTTTGGTTTTACCTATTATGACTTTTATCTTTTTATTTTCTGAATCTGTTTTAAATATTCTTTTTGGTAATGAATATATCGCTGCTGCAACAGCATTGAAAATTTTGTCTTTGGGTATTATAATGCAAGTTTTAATAAGAATTAATAATGCGGTATTTATTGGTAACGCTAATACGAAGATTATGGTAAAATTTTTAATGGTTGGAAGCATCTTAAACATATTTTTGAACTTACTTTTGATACCTATAATGGGTTTAAATGGTGCAGCAATAGCTATGGTTTCTTCATTTTTTGTCATGTTATCGATTTCAATGGTATTTTTAAAAAAACAATTTAAACTTAAGTGGGATATTTTAATCTATATAAAAATAATACTTTTGAATATTCTAGTTTATTTTTTAATTTTATTTTTGAAAAGCTACATAAATAATCCAATATTGTTGTTGATACTCATAGTTATTGTTGGTCTAACTTATATGTTATCTATTTTATATTTAAATATTATAAAAATTGATGAAATAAAAAGATATATACCTTTTTTTAAAAATAAAAGGTAATGGTTATCTATCTTGAGAAATATATTGCCACTTTTCGTTTGAGAGGTCTTCATCGTTTAGATATGCTTGGTAACATAATAAATATTTAAGAACCCCTCCAAGATATTTAGAATGTGCTGTTTGTTGCATTGTATCAATACAATAATCTCTCCATAATCCATTACCGAGATAATACTTGTTAATCATATCTTCATATATTTTTTTTAATAACTCTTTGTATTCTCTTTTTTTGTCTAAAATCATTAATAATATTGCAAAATCTCCTTGACCATCATCTTCTATAAAACTTGATTTAATCTCATTATTTTCTTTCGATAAAAATGCTTTATTTGCAACTTTGAAAGCGATAATTTTCGCTTTTTCTTCTAATTCTGGATATCCTAATGTTGAAGTACTTAATAAAAGACGGCAATATGCTTGAGTTGCAATTACTGAAAATTTTCCTTTAATATTTTTTGATGGAATGAATAAATTAACCACGCCATTTTCACAAATGTAATTTTTTGATAACTCTTCTAATAATAAGAATAGTGCTTTTTTATGTTCTTGGTTATTGTCAACTTTTATTGAACGAATTAATGCAAAACCAAGGCTGGAGTTACTTTTCATTAAATTACATTTTTCGGAATCTTTAATTCCCGTATAGTCTGGAAAAAGATTATATTTTTTAAATGTTTTTGTTTTTAACCAGGAATCAATGCATTTTCGGCCCGCATCGATTAGTTTTTTTTCACTTCCATAAACTCCTAAATCTATAAGTTTTTCAGCAATTACTCCGTTGGCTACAGGACAATAATAAAATTTTAATTTGCTCATGTCTGGATGTAATGGTGAAAATGCCGTAGACATTGTTTTATGAATAAATGGAATTTTGACTGCAGCAAACATTCCGTTTTTTTGCATTAATTTTTTTATTGCTATCTTACTCATACTTATTCCTTTATCTAAGAAAAATTTATCTTTAGTTGCTGCATAAATAACTGTCAATCCTTGCAAGTAATCATCTACATATTTTGATTCTAATAAATGGGGTATTGGGTGTTTAAATAATGGATAGGGAATGCCCTCTATCTTATGTTTATCCCATAATATATACTGCTCTTTTGCAAAGTTTGTGTTTCTCTCTGCTTCGACTATAAATGGAGCATAATCGCCCAAATCGTCAGGTTTATAAAATTCATACCATTTTTTTTCTTTGATAAAATAAATTTTTCTTACTAATTTTTTATGACTAACTGCATCATTTGTTATTCTTTTTGAAGTATCTTCAATTAATTTCTCTACTTGGTATTTCATATTTTTTTATCCTCATATGGCATATAAAACTTTAAATCTTCTCTTGTTGGTTTTTTATTAATCTTTTGTGGAACCCCCACACATACTATTGATACGGGTATTATGTTTTTTGATAATTTAATTAATTTTCTTAAATGATTATGTGCTTTAGTGCCAGTGTTTTTGATTGTAAAATTACACCAACAACTAGCTAATCCTATAGCTGTTGCAGAATTTACTAGATTCATTATAGCTCCTCCGCAGTCTAGATATGGCGTCATTTCATAGTCTAAACCCTTATAAGATTCTTTATCAAAACAACATACTATAATATATGGAAAGTTTTTTATGAATGGCTGTTTTTTTATCCTAGATATTTCTTCTATTTTTTTTGAATCTTCTACAATTACAAAACGCCAACTTTGTTTATTACATGAGGAGGGGGCTTCAATTGCGCTTGAAATCAATCTATATATTAATTCTTTGTTGAAGTTTTGTTTTTTGACACTTCTTATACTTGTTCTTTCTTTTAAAACTTTATATAATTCATCGAGTCTGTTTATATTTGGATCCCATTTTGATTTGTTTTCTTGGATTTCATCGTTTGAGATATAATTCGAATTCATAATTTCTCTAGCCCATATAATTATTTTTGAATTATCTAATTTTCTAAATTCACACTCTTCAATTAATTCATTTAAATATTTTTTTATACTTTTTACCTCTTCTTGTGTTTTATTTGGATGATACAATGTATGGGCTGCCCCAGCCGTTTCGGAAATTAATTTTGTATTGGAGACAGATTTTATTAAATACTTTCTTTTTGTGTGTTGTATTTTTGAATTTTTATTTATTAAATGCAAAGTAGATAGTAATTTAACATAAATTGCTAACGATTTATATTTGTACCAATTTATTCTAGACCATTTCATATTTTTGATAAACCAATTTACCTTTTAAATCTTATGTATACCTTTTTGTTAATTTTTTCTTTCTAATAAATTAGTGTTAGTTATTTCTTTATTAGAAACACTTTCAAAAAATTTGAAGATTATATTTGAAATGTTATCATAATCAAAATCTTTTGCTCGCTTTTTAATTTTATTTGACATTGATTTTATTAAATTTGGATTGTCTAATAATGTTTTGATTGCTTTTTTAAGCTCGCTTATATCTCCTCTTTTGTAAATTATGCCTTCTTCCATATTTTTTATATATTCATTTATTCCTTGAATATCACTGCTAATTATAGGTAATCCTGCTGCCATTGCTTCTAATAAGGTATTTGGAAAACCTTCATTTAAAGAACATGATATAATAAATAAGGATGAATTATAATATTTTGGCATATCTCTCCATGAAACTTTACCTACTGAAACTATTCTTTCTTGAAATTCTTTTGGAATATTCCAATCAATTTGTCCACCAACATGTAAAAGTTTTACATCTTTAAATTCTTTGAAAATATCTGGTAAAACTTTTTCTAAGTATATAACTCCTTTTCGTATTTTTTCTTCTCCTCCAGCAGATATAAATAATAAATATTTTCCTTTGGAATAAATTTCTTTATTATTTTGTATTTCTTTTAGATTAATTCCTGAATGCCATATCAAACATGATTTATCTTTGTTGTTATAATATTGTATGGCAAAATTTCTTGTTTCTTGAGATGGGTAAATTAGAGCTATTGCATTTTTTACACATATTTTTTCTAGATATTTTAAAAAATTAAAATGGATATACCTTGCCATTCTTGATATAATTGAAATCTCTTCTTTAGCTATATTCATATTTTTTAAAAAAACTGGTGCGGGTTGGCCCATTCTTAAGATATAATTGAAATCCTTTAATTTTATGGCTGCTCTACTGTTTACTACAATAATATCCTCTTCTGAAACTTTATTTTTTTTAAGATATCTTTTGACTTTACTACTAAAATTTATAAAATCTAAAGCAGATGCTATAATTGGCATTTTGGATTTTTCTACATTTAAACGTATTAGATTTGCATAACTTAACTTTTCAAAATCTCTTTCTTTATTACTATCTTTGGAACAAATTATAGTTACATTATATCCTTTAGTAGATGCTCTTTTTGAAAGCTCCTCAAAAACCCCCGCATATGAGCCACTATTTTCTTTAAATTTGTATAGTATAAAATATATATTTTTGTTCATCTTGTTTCTAATATAAGGTAATTTAAAAAACTTATCAAATTCAATCTTTTTTATCGAACAGATTTATTGATTCTACCTTTTGATTATCAAATATTCTTTCTAAAAAATTTATTAATTCTTTATAATAAATTTTGTATTCTATTGCTTTTATTTTTGAACGGGCTTCAATTCCCATTTTTCTACTGATTTCTGGATTTTTTAACATGTAAGATATTCCTTCTTTTAATTCTTTGACATCTCCTCTTTTGTAAACATATCCCTCTTTTAAATGAGTTATGTAATCGTATATACCATCTATATCACTGCTTAATGTTGGAATACCACTAGCCATGCCCTCTATTAGTACACTCGCTATACCTTCACTTAATGAACAATGAACTATTAAATCACATGATTCATAATATTTTTTCATTTCACTCCAACTAACTCTCCCAATAGAAATTATTCTTTTTTTACACCAGTCTGGAACATTCCATTCCATGTCTCCACCTATATGTACTAGTTCGACATCTCCGAATTCTTTAAATATGTCTGGCAAAACTTTTTCGAGGTGTATAATCCCTTTTCTTATTTTTTCGCTGCCTTTACCTACAAATAGAATTCTTCTTTTTTTTGGATCTAAATTTCTTTTTAATTCATCAATTTTTACGCATTTATTTGGACTAAAATATGGTTTGTTTATATGATAATATCTTTCAAAATTTTCTTTGTTTGCCATGGATGAATAAATTATTCCTGCTGCTTTTTTTGTTATTATGTGATCGACTATGTAAAAGATGTTAAAATGAATAGTTCTTGCAAATCTAGAAAAAAGAGATACTTCTTTGTTAGCAACTTTCATATTTTTTAAAAAAATTCTTGCAGGTTGATCTGGAGCTCTAAGAACATACTTTTTGTTCCATACTGTTAATGCTGCATCTCCATTCGCAACAATTATATCGTCTTTTGAAGGTGGATTTTTTTTAAAGAATTTTCTAATCTTAAATATTAAGGGTAATGTAGAAACTAGAATCAATAATCTTCCCCTTCTTGTAGGGAATCTATAAATTTCTGCATAATCCTTTAGTTCGTGTAACGGTTGTTCTTTACCTTCTCTAGCGGCTAAAATAATAACTTTATATCCTAATTTTGATGCATATTTAGCGAAATCCTCTACAAATCCTGAGAAGGAGCCACCATTTTCAATAAATATTTGAGAGATGATGTATATTTTTTTATTCATTCTTTTGGATTTAAACCACTGTTATTTAAAGGTTATGTATGATTAAAATTAATTATTGTTTAAGTATTTTCTTAAAGAATATAATGGATGGTCGGGATTTTCGTTTTTATCTATAAATCCGCATTTTTCTACATAGAAATCTCTTGCCTTCTTTCTTCTTGTGTTTACATCTATAAATGGCGCTTTGGATTCTGTTGCAATATCAACTAATTTATCAGTAAGGCTTTTTCCTATTCCTTTACCTCTAATAGTTTCATCTACAACAACATCTTCTATTACAAAAACTATTCCTCCTAGTTTTTTATAATGAAACATTGATGCTGTTCCTATAACTTTTCCTTGTTCTAGGGCTGCATATACGTAATTTTCTGGTTTGCTAACAACTTCTTGAAATCTTTCTAAATGTAACTGGGGATTATTGGGATAAAGTTGCGAGAGTAAATCTCTAACTCTTTCATACACTTGAAGATTACTTGGATCTTCTATTCTTTTTATTTCTATCATTTTTTATAAGAATCTGTTAATGAGCTTTTAACTCCATCTACTATTCTATCCAACTGATCTTTTGTTAATGATGGGAACATTGGAAGAGTTACAACTTTTTTTGAAACCATTTCAGTAATAGGCAGATCTCCTTCTCTATATCCAAATCTAGATTGATAAAAATCATGTAAATGTACTGCTGGGTAAAAATGAACACTTGCTTCTATTCCTCTTTCTCTTAGTTTAGTTACAAATGAATTTCTGTCTACTTTTTCATCTAATTTTATAACATACATTTGATAAGTGTGTATTGCGTTAGGCAATTCTACTGGAATTGATATTTCTTCTATTCCGTCTAATCTATCATTTAGATATTGTGAATTTTCTCTCCTTTTTATATTCATTTCTTTTAATTTTCTTAGTTGGGCTATACCTATTGCCGCTAAAGGTTCACACATTCTAAAATTATAACCTTCTGTTGTAGTCACTCTAATCCATGGTGTTGTCATCTTTTCTCTTTCGTAAGCACCAGTTCCTATTCCATGGCCCCTTATTGCTTTGACTTTTTCTGCGATTTCTTTATCTGAAGTTGTTACCATTCCGCCTTCACCAGTAGTTAGATTTTTTGTAGGATAAAAACTAAAACAACCTACGCCGAAGGCACCAGTTTTTATTCCATTATAAGTACTTCCTATCGCTTCTGCAGAATCTTCTATTACGACTATATCATTTTTTTTGGCAAGTTCCATTATTGTATCCATTTCACAACTTTGTCCTGCAAAATGTACTGGCATTATGGCAACTGTATTTTGATTAATCCTTCTTTCTAAATCACCAACATCTAAATTGAATGTGTCTTCTCTTATTTCTGCAAAGACCGGTTTTAATCCTGCATTGTGTATTGCATTTGCTGAAGCAGGAAAAGTGAAGCTAGGTAAGATTACTTCTGTTCCTTTTTGAAATTCATAGGCCATTAATGCTGCTTGTAATGCAGATGCACAAGAATTTAGTGCAATTGCATGAGGTACACCTATGAACTTTGCAAAATCTTCTTCAAATTTTTTGACTTTTGGTCCATGTGCTAACCAACCAGATTCCAAAACCTCTTTAATTAGACGAAGTTCTTCTTCTCCAGTTTCTATTTTACATAAAGGTATTTTATCTTTCATTTTAAATAATATTTTATATATTCTTCAACCCCTTTTTCTAAATTATATTGTGGATTATATCCTAACATTCTTCTGGCTTTTGATATATCTGCACTACCTCTTCTTGGCAAATTTGGATCTGAACTAGATATTCTGAATCTCATGTCTGGAAAATGTCCCCTTACTATATTTAATAATTCCTCAAGTGTTCTACCCTGACCACCACTGATATTGAATTCTTCATCTTGGACTCCTTCATTTAATGTTGCTAATACAAATCCTTGAGCAGCATCTTTTGCATATGTAAAATCTATTGCACTTGTTGGATCGTTAACTACTATTTCTTCTCCGCTTATTGCACCTTCTATAAATTTTTGTACAACTCTTTTATTTATATCTGTAGGGCCATATACTCCTTGAGGTCTTATAATTATATAAGGAATATCAAATTGTCTACAGAAATATCTAGTTATATCTTCGCCCGCAAGTTTAACACCTGCGTAAATACCTTTACCTCTTTTTTCTCTATCTTCTTTGACTGGTTCTTCTCCAAAGTCTCCATAGACAGTACTAGACGATGTGTAAATAAATTTCCTTTTCCTTCCTGAATCTTTTATTGCCTGTATTATTGTCCCGGTGGAAGTGACCCCTTCCATAGACACTTCAGAGTATTCGTTTGCTGCACTGGCTAAAGGCATACCTGCTAAGTGGATTATTGAATCAGGATCATAAATTTTTATTGCTCTTTGGACTTCACGGTAATTTGTTGCGTTTCCAATTATAGGTATTAATTTGTCACGAATTCCTTCAAATCTATCTTTTTGTGCTCTATTTCTTCTATCAAGTTCTTCCGGATTCAAGGAAGATAAGTATAATGCAAATGAATCAAATGCTATTGGAGTAACTCCTTTTTCAATCAATTTTCTACAAATATAAGAGCCAATAAAACCAGCACCACCAAAAACTAAAACCCTCTTCATATTTTTCGGAATCTCATTGAGTATTTAAATCTTATTAATTAAATTATTTTTTCAAGATAAATTTATAAATGAATGCTAACTTGTTTTTTTATGTCGCAAGATAAACAAAATTTGAAAAAAGTAGGTAGAACTTTTGGATTTTTATTTTCATATTTTCTATCTGTTACTGTCATCTATTTTGTTTTTAGTTTTATTAATAGGACTAAAGCAAATTACGTTATAATTATGATTGTTGTATTATTTGTTAGTGCTTTAGGTTATTCAGTTAAAAAATGTTTAAAATGAAAACTGGCTTTTTTTTTGGATTTAAGGAAGGAACCAAAAAATTTGGAGAAAATATTTCTACATTAGTAAATGTTATTTTATTATCTTTTGTATATTTTTTTGGAGTGGGAATATCTAGATTAATAATAAAATTAAGTGGAAAGAAGTTATTAGATAAAAAATTCGAGAATAAGCAAACTTATTGGTCAGATTTAAATATAGGAAATAAGCCAAAGGAGGACTATTATAGTCAATTTTAAAATGTATATCTTAGGTATAAGTTGTTATTATCATGATGCGTCTGCTGCACTATTAAAAGATGGAGAAATTGTTGCAGCTGCGGAAGAAGAAAGATTTACTAGAAAAAAACACGATACTCAATTTCCGATAAATGCTATTAAATATTGTTTGAAAAGCCAAAATATTTCAATTGATGATATAAATTATATTGGTTTTTATGAAAAACCATTGTTAAAATTTGAAAGAATATTATATCAACATGTTGAGAATTATCCAAAAAGTCTTAAAACATTTATTAATGCTATGCCTTCTTGGTTAAACGAAAAAATCAGAATTATGAGGACATTGAAAAAGAAATTAGGTTACAAAAGAAAAAATGTTTTTTTTATAGAACATCATTTAGCTCATGCTGCGAGTTGTTTTTTAGTTAGTCCATTTAAGAGTGCCGCTATACTGACTGTGGATGGTGTTGGAGAATGGACTACTACATCTTATGGAATAGGTAAAGATAATAAAATTAATCTTACAAAAGAAATAAAATTTCCTTCATCTATAGGTTTGCTTTATTCAACTATAACTGCCTATCTCGGTTTTAGTGTTAATAATTCTGAATATAAAGTTATGGGCTTATCTCCTTATGGTGTAATGGATAGACAAAAAAATGAATATTATAAAAAATTAATGAGTATTATTGATATCAAAAAAGATGGAAGCTATAGACTTAATATGGATTATTTTATTTACGATTACAAGGACAGAATGCCTTCTCAAAAGTTATGTAATCTGCTTGGGGGCTCAGTAAAAAAACCTGATGAAGAATTAACTCAAAGACATAAAGATATTGCTGCTGCTTTACAAATGATAACTGAGGATATTATAATCAAAATATTAAATAATTTACATGATTCTACAAAAGAAGAAAACATTGTTTTAGCTGGGGGAGTTGCATTGAACAGTGTTTTTAATGGTAAAATTTTAAAAAACACTAAATTTAAAAAAATATGGATACAACCAAATTCTTCAGATGGCGGGACAAGTATTGGGGCTGCCGTTTATGTTTATTATTCAATTTTAAATAATGAAAGAAATTATGTACAGAAAGATGCTTTTTTAGGACCGGAATATAGTGATGAAAAAATAAAATCCTTTTTAGATAAAAATAGGATTAATTATACTACTTTTAAAAGTAGAAAAGAACTTTTAGAAAAAATATCTAAACTTATTTTTGAAGATAATGTTATTGGTTGGTTTCAAGGAAGGATGGAATGGGGCCCAAGAGCATTAGGTTCTAGGAGTATACTTTCTAATCCTTGCAATCCAAAGATGCAAGAAATATTAAACCTTAAGGTTAAACATAGAGAAAAGTTTAGACCATTTGCACCGGTAGTTTGTAAAGATGATGCTGAAAAATATTTTGAGTGTGATATTCCTATACCCGATCCAACTGATTTTATGCTTATGGTTTATCCTATAAAAGAAAAATGGAGAAAGATTATACCTTCTGTTACTCATGTCGATGGTAGTGGAAGACTTCAAACTATAGAAAAAAATCAAAATCCATTGTATTACGATTTGATAAAAGAGTTTGGAAAATTATCTGGGATTCCAATTCTTATTAATACCTCTTTTAATATTAGAGGAGAACCAATAGTATGTACTCCTTTGGATGGATATAAATGTATGATGGGTACCGGAATAGACTATTTAGTTATGGGAAATTTTTTAATAAAAAGAGAGGACAATCCAAAACATATATGGGATAGTGAGAAATATGCTAAAGATTAGTTTTTTTAAAAATTTATTATTTTTAATAATAATTTTAATGGTATGTTTTTTTATTTTTGAGGGGGTTTATAGAATTTTTAATTTTCCCCAATATGCATATACCTCTCCAATTTATTATTATAATGAAAATATAAAAATGATAACTTTAGAACCGAGTATAACTGGGAGTTTGCAGACTAATGATGTTAGCATAAAAATTAATACTAATTCTCATGGTATGAGAGATTTAGAAAGAAGTTATAATAAAACCGATGATACTAAACGAATTGCTTTAGTTGGTGATTCTTTTGTATTTGGGCATGTAGATTTTAATGATACATTTGGTAGGAGATTACAAAATTATTATAATGAAGATGAAGTAGAAATTTTGTCTTTTGGAGTTGGAGGATATAATCCTAATGATTATTATAATTATATCAAAAAAGAAGTAATAAATTATTCTCCAGATATGGTGATAACTTTTTTATATGTTGGAAACGATATTGTTAATTTAAGTCAACAAGATAAAAATGTTGTTTACAATGGTTATTTAGTTAGCAATGGTTCTATGAATTCTGCTTTTGCAAAACAAAAATTTAATTTAGTTATTTTTTTAAGAAAGAATATAAAATCTCACGCCTTTTTTTATGAATTAGTTTATGGTAAAAAGATTAAAGAATCAACAGTAAAAGGTTATGTTAAAGCTTATTCAAATAATATTCAAACAAATTATAATATTGAAAAAGTTGAATATAAAATAAAAGAAATTGACAGCTTTTTAAAAGAGAGGGATATAGATCATTTTGTAGTTATACTCCCCCAGAAAGTTCAATTTTTATCTGATGAAGAATTTAATAAAACTTATGTTGATTACTTAAGAAAAAATGGTAATTTTAGTGAAATGGATTATGATTTGTTATATCCTCAAAAAGAATTAAAAAAATATTTTAAAGAAAACGAAATATTATTTTTAGACACATATCCTTCATTAAATGAAAATTTTAGTTTGTTTTTTCATGGACATGATACTCATTTAAATGCTAAAGGTAATGAATTAACAGTTAAATTAATAGTAAGATTTATAAGCCAAGAGTATAATTCTGTTTTTAATGGGAAATAGAACATTAATATCTGAATTTTGGTATTTTGTTAAGAAACGAAAAATTTGGTGGTTAGCACCATTGATAATATTAATACTACTGGTAGGAATACTGATTGTTTTATCCCAAAGTAGTTATATTTCTCCTTTTATTTATTCCTTGTTTTAATTCACAAGATTTAAAAATCTTTTAAGTATTCCACTTTAATGTTAAATAAATCTGTTTTGATTACTGGCTCTACGAATGGGTTAGGAAGAGAGCTTGCTTTAAGCTTTGCTGATCAAAACTACACTGTTTTAATTCATGGAAGAAATCCAGATAAACTTAATGAATTATTTTGTGAAATAAAATCAAGGGGAGTGGAATGTTTTCCATATGTTTGTGATTTATTGAAGAGGGAAAGTCTGGCTGGATTGGTTGAAATTGCTGTGGCTAATAATGTTGGAGTCTTAGTGAACAACGCAGGCGTTTATCTTAATAAACCTCTCAGTGAAACTACTTCTTCAGAATTGGATGAAATAATGCAAGTTAATTTTTATGTGCCTTTCTTTTTGACCCGAGGATTGTTATCTCATTTTGGAAGAAATGGTTCTGGTTTAATAGTTAATATTAATTCCCTTGCTGGAAAACAAGGTAGTCAAAATGAAACTGCATATTCTGCAAGTAAACATGCATTAAGAGGATTTTCTGATTCTTTAAGATATGAAGTCATTAGAAAAGGAGTAAGAATTATTGATTTATATTTTGGTGCGATGGCTACTCAGATGACTAAAGGAAGAAAGGATCCTTCTGAATGTATACAACCTAAAGAAGCAGCTAAAGTTATAACTTCTCTTTGTGAAAATTATGAAACTCTTTCAATTAATGAAGTCAATATTGGGAGAAGAATTTATACGAGTTGATGTTTATGGATGATTCGAAATTAGAAGAAAGAAGAAAAAAAGTTCTTATACTTAAAACAGGGTATTCGGAATTATTGGATCATCGTTTTGATATGAACTCCAGTTTAGGGGATGTATTTAGAACAACACCTTTGCTTCATGCATATAAAGAATATCATGTTACTTGGGTCACAGACCCAAAGGCGTTTCCTTTGTTAAGGAATAATCCTTTCATCGATCGACTTTTACCTCTTGATTGGCTTACTGCAAAACAATTATCAAGAGAGGACTTTGATGTGTTCATAAATCTTGAAAAACATCTAGGTATTTGTGTGCTTGCTAGTGAAATATCTGCTTTGACAAGATATGGATTTGGTTTTAGAAACGGTGAATATGGACTTTCTATTCGTGCTCATGATATGGCAACAGAAGCGCTGGATATAAGTACTAAACCTGGCACTAAAAAAACTAATGAAAAAACTATTCAAGACTTATTATTTGAAGTTGTTGGAAAAAAGTGGAATGGAGAAGAATACGTTTTGGGATATAAACCTAAATCTAAACAGATTTATGATGTTGGGCTTAATACGCTTGTAGGTACAAAATGGCCTACAAAAGCCTGGCCAAATTATTGTTGGGATACTCTCGAATCTTTATTTGAAATGGAAGGATTAAAAATTACAAGACAAGATAAAGTTGGTCGTGAAGTATTAGAAGATCTTGATACTTATATGGATTGGATTAATTCTTCTAAAGTTATAGTAACTAATGACAGTTTGGGTATGCATTTGGCGATAGCATTAAAAAAGAAAGTTTTAGGCTTATTTGGACCAACCCCCGTAACTGAAGTTTATTTTTATAATTGTGGTAAGGGTATTAGACCCGAAGATAAATATGGATGTATGCCTTGTATGTCTACTTCTTGTGAGGCGCCATATAAAACAACGTGCCTAAGGGCAGTAGAACCAAGAGAAGTTTTTTCTGAAACGATGAAGTTACTTGGGACTAAATAAAATTTACGTGGGGTATATTACTAGCCATTATTTTTTCCAATGGAATTTTCCCATTTTCTACTATTCCAATTATTTTTATGTTTTTACGGTCGTTAGCACATTGATGATTACAAGACTTACTTGGATCAAATTCTCTAAATATTCTCGTGGTTTCTTCGCTAAACCATAATTTCTTAAATGATTGATCCTTAATACTTCCCATTTTACCGTCCGTTGAATATGCTTTATTATGACAGAAATACACATTTTGATCAGCACCAATAACAGGCACTACTTGCATCATAGGACACCATGAATATGTTCTGAATGATCTTCCTTCTAATTCAAAATCAGTTTGAAATGAATCATGAACTTCGAAAGAAGTATCGTTTAAATCTTCTTTTGCTCTTCTTAATTGTTCTTCGACATTGTCTCGGTGTGGTGCATGGTATTGTTCAAAATTTGGTCCCCATACAGGACTAAATCTTACGTAACTTACTCCGATATCTTTCCACATTTTCGCACCTTCATATACATCTCCGACATTTTCTTCACTTACTACAAAATTAATACCAAAAACACAATCCTTATCTTTAATTTTGGCAAATTCTTCAGCATTTCTTTTTATTGTTTCAAAATGTTTACCATTTATTCTTCTAATTCTAGAAAACTCTTCTTCACTTATAGCATCTTGGGAAATTCTTACCCATTTGGCATGTTTTAACGGTTCTGCCTCAGGGTTCATTAAAAATTGTCCATGTGTGATCATAGATAAATCTATACCATATTCTAATGTTCTTTCTAGTGTTTGTCTTATATACGGATAAAGTAATGGTTCTCCCCCACCAGAGTATGTAACTGCTTTAATTCCCATATCTCTAAAATCTTTTAATATTTCTTCCATTTTTTCTTCTGGTATTTTGTCTCTTATTACTGTTCTTTCATGTATACCTGAAAAAGAATGGTTACCGTTGCCTTTCCTATCTGCATAAGTACAATAAAAACATCCATGATTACACACATTGGTTGGTTTTACTCTAACATAAATTGGTGGGGTTACTCTTCCTTCTAATAATGATTGAACTTTTTGAGGATGATGAAGAATTTTCTCTTTAGAATATACAGTGGAACTTAACACTTCTTTTTCCATGAGAATCGGATAATTGAAAGGTATATAAAAGTTATGAAAATGTTATAATAAATTTTATATCTCATTTTAATAGAAAAGTTTAATAATTTTATAAAAGTCTCGATTTAATGGTAAAAAGTTTTAAACCTTCTTATGGTGCCGGATTTATTATTAGGTTTATATACCAATGGTTTATCATTTTTAGAAATTATACTGGAATTATGAGGCTTAAAATGTACTATTATGGGAACAAAATAATAATAAAGAAATTTTTTAATTCAGTATTCAAGTTTCGTAATGAGAAATTTCTAGGTTATAAGATATTTTTTTATGATTATGCTGACTTTAAGTCTTTGTTTTATGAAATATTTGCAGCTAAAAGTTATTTTTTAGATATTCAAAAGAAAAGACCAGTAATAGTTGATGGCGGAAGCAATATAGGTATGTCAGTTTTGTTTTTTAAAACTTTTTACCCGGATTCTAAAATAATTTGTTTTGAACCTCAAAGATTGACATTTAAACTCTTAGTCAAAAACATAAAGTATAATCATTTAAATAATGTGTATCCTTATAATTTAGCTTTAAGTGACAATGAAGAGCCAATTAAAGTATATTCTTCCGATAAATATAGTTCATGTAATGCTACAATTTTGAAGAACATGAGCAAATCTTTTAAAAAAACATATGATGAAGAGGTTAAAGCAGTACAGTTGTCTAACTTTATAGAAGAAGATATTGATATCTTAAAACTTGATGTAGAAGGCGCCGAAGGCAAAATAATAAAAGAGTTAGATGTCAATAAAAAAATACATAAAATAAAAAATATTATAATGGAATATCATAATGACTTAGATGAGAATAATGATATTACTGAAATTTTGACAATTTTGAAGAAAAATAAATTTAATGTTGAAATAGAGTCTATAAAATACCCACCAATTTCTTTTTATAAAAATAAACACTATACTTTGATTTTGTTTGCACATAAAGAATGATTTTTACTTATTACACAATATTCCATCCCATACGCATTTTTTAAAATCTGTATAACCAAAATCCCTTAAAAACGAATAAATCATATCTTCATATTCTTCTTTGTGTATTTCTATAAATACTGTCGGAGAAAATGAATTTAATGTATCTTTCATACCTTTTAATGCTTCAATTTCTTGACCTTCTATATCAATTTTAATAAATGAGGGGTTCAATTTATGTTTTCTTGTTATAGAATCAATTGTAGTTAATTTTACTTTCGTTTTTATCTCATTTTTTTTATTACCTTCACCCAAAAAACTTCCAACGCCACATTCTGTCATTGTAAATATTGCTTCCCCTTCTTTATCACTTATTGCTTTTTCTTCTATTATTGCATTATTTATTCCATTAATTTTTAAATTATTTTTTAAAAATTCTAAATTTCCTGAATCTGGTTCAACACATATAACTTTACTTTTTATTTTATCTTTATTTGCTAATGTAAAAAGACCTATGTTTGCTCCGCAATCAATTACATCTCCATTCCCTAAATCAAGATTTCTTTTTAAAAAATTTTCTTCTATTAATCCTATGTGGCCCGTTCTACAATTAATTTTAGTTTTTTTTAAATTTAAATTTACTTTTCTCCACATTTTAATTTTCGCACTTAATTCGCTAGAAAAACCCATTCGCTTCTTTAGTGCTAGTAAAGTATATGCTGTAATTGAAACAAAAGTGTCTTTTTTGAATATTCCATTTCTGATCAAGAAGGCATACATTTGAGTAGCCCTTTTGATTTTTTTAAAGACCATAATTCGCGATTATTATTACTGTTTAAATAGCTTTTGAATTATCTCTTTTTAATCTTATAAATGAAGGTCTATTTAATGCATATGCCTCAATTAAGGCTAACTTTGTTTCTTCAGAATCCCTTGGAAAATAAGATCTTATGTTCTTAAATAATCCTGCCAATCCTTCTGCGTTTAATGCTGCGTGAGTTGGTCCTTGTGTAGGGTAATCATCATAACCCACTAAAATTACAGGAACATTTTGTTGATCAATACATATTTTTACTTGTTCAAATGGTCTTTCTAAAATAAAAGGAGTTATAGAGTATACTATTGGTCTTAAACCTTCAATCGTCATACCTGCTGCCACAGATATTAAAGATTGCTCACATGTACCCATATTGAAGTATCTATTCGGAAAATTTTTTTTGAATTCACTTATTCCAGATTCATAGTCTCCGGCTAGCAATACAATCTCTTCATGATCTCTTGCTAAATCTACTAATGTTTTCCCAAATTCAACTCTCATTTAATTTACCTCCCAATTCTTCATACAGTTGTCTTAATTGGTCTTTATTAGGAGATTTAGCGTGCCACGAATATTGGTCTTCTTCCATAAATCTTACTCCTTTTCCTTTAATTGTATTTGCAATAATCATTGTGCATTTTTCTCTTTGGGTTGCGGTTAGAGCATTTATTATTTCTTGATGCGAATGGCCATCAATATTTAAAACATAAGCATCGAATGCATTTAGTTTTTGTTTTAAATTGCCTAAAGATAATATTTCTTCTAATTTACCAGAACCAACACTGTGATTATAATCTATAATACCTGTTAAATTGTCTAACTTATATTGAGAAGCTAAAAGTAAACTTTCCCATGCCGTGCCTTCTTGTAATTCTGCTTCACCAAGTAATACATAAACTCTACCTTCTTTTTTCATTATTTTTTTGGCCATTGCCATACCTACTCCAGTAGGCAAACCCATACCTAAACTACCAGTTGTACAGTGTATTCCATTTTCTTCATCTCTATCTGGATGTTCTGTTATTCTTGGATGATAACCTCTTTCTTCTAATAATGGATACCAAGCTAAAGAAGCATGACCCTTACTTAGGATGAATCTATCTTGATCTGTTAGTATTTTTTGATATAAATCAACTAAAATTTCAACTGAAGACAAAGAACCACCAAAGTGATATCCTCCATATTTCTTAGCATAATCAAATATTTGTAACCTTAATAACCTAGAACGTTCCTCTAAAATCTTTAATTCATCGCTATTTAATCTCATTTTTAGATAGAATTATGACTTTCTTTTAAACTTTATGGTATTTAATTTATATTTGATATATTTTTTTATTAGCGATAAATTTGTCCAATTTTTTATTTTTTAATATACCATCACATATATCAAATACATCTTTAACATTTATATCTAATAAATATTCGGAATATTCTTCTTTTGAAGCTTTTTTATCAAACAATTTTAAACTTGCATCTGTATTCCACTTTGGAGACATAATCATAATTCCTCTTTTTTCTCCGAAGGGGTAACATTGTCTTGGATCTGAATTACCAATTAAAACAACAGATTGTATTCCAACACTTGCTGCTATATGTGCTATTCCGGAATCATTTCCTATAATTAACTTACATTTTTCTAAAATTGCTGCCATAGTACCAACCGTTAAATCATTTGTTAAATTTATACATTTGTTTCCTACTTCTTTTTTTATCCTTTCACATAACTCAAACTCATATTTGCTCCCAAGCAATAATATAGTATATTCTTTTGTTAGTAATTTTGCTAATTCAGTAAATCTTTCTGGTGGCCACATTTTTAATTTGTATCTTCCACCTGCTTGAAAAGCAATAAATGGACCATCTAAATTTTTTAATAATTCTTTTGCGTTTTCTTTTTCTTCTTTAGAAATATATCTTTTTAATATTTTGTCTTTTTCTTCTACATTTATCCCTATTAATTCAAGTAAATGTAAATTTGTTTCGCATATATGAACATCTAATTCTTTTGTTGTTGCAGGATTCCTAAATTGAGTTTTTTTATCTAATAAAAAACTGAATTTACTTCCAGGATATGAAAAACCTATTTTTATTGGTATTTTAGACAAAAATGGAGCAATTTGGTATATTGGAAGATTAGGTAACAAAACAAATCCCATATCAGCTTTTTCTTTTTTAACTTCTGAGATAGACTGTTTTAATATTGAAAACAAAATCTTAATCTTTTTCAATCTTGAAAATTTTCCTGCAAAAGATTCTAAATCTTTGATTTCTATGAATTTATATATACTTGGATCTTCGCCTAATGCATCTTTTGTTAATTTACTCCCAGTAACGATTATTTTAGCATCCGGAAATTCTTTTTTTAATTTATGGATGAATGGAAGAATGTATAAGCTATCGCCTAATGTGGTTGTGATATAATTGAATACTGCAATTTTTTTAATTTTAGTTTTATCTATCTCTTTCATTTTTATTCTTTTTTAAGCTCCCTTTTTATAGTTTATGAATTAATAACCGATAATGTTTTATATTAGTTAATTATACTATCAGGCTAATTTAACTATTGAATATTGAAAAATGAACATAAAAAGAGTAAAACGTGTTTTGAAAAAGAAGAATTCATTAAGTAAGGGATATTATTATTTGTTTAACAATAACAAGATGAATTGGTTTTTAAATACGAAAGTTTACAACAATCTTACTAATAAAAGAATAAAAAAAATTACTTCTAATTATGATTATCCTATTTCTATTCAAATAGAACCTACTAACTTTTGCAATGCACAATGTGTTATGTGCCCGAATAAACAACATAAAAGAGAAAGAGGAATTATGGGTCTAGAATTGTTTAAAAAAATCATAGATGATATAAAGGAAATAAAAAGTGTAAGAGAAATTTGTCTTTCTGGTTTTGGAGAGCCTTTTTTGGATAAAAATATTATTGAAAAAATAAAGTATGTTAAACAGAACACTAGTAAAAGTACGATATTGTTTTCTAATTTTTTTAATATTGATGAAGAAAAAATGAAAGGATTAATAGATTCTGAATTAGATGTGTTGAATATAAGTTTTAATGGTTATGACAAAGATTCTTATAATTCTACAATGAAATTAGATTATGAAACTACAAAATCTAAGATTGAAAAATTTTTAGAGATAAAAACGAAATTAAACGCAAAGAAACCACTTGTATATTTATCATGTGTTCTTACTAAATTTAATGAGAATGAATCTGAAAAATTAAAAAAATTGTGGGTTGGTAAAAATAAAGTTGATGGAATTTATATTGGCCCTCCTGATAATTGGGTAGGTAGCATAAATATAAGTTTAGTAAAAAATCAATATTTTAATCAACGTAAGAAGTATGTTTATCCTTGTAGATTGTTTTACCCAGTTATCAATTGGAATGGTGATGTTGGGTTCTGTTGTAGGGACTTTGAAGGAAAGGCTATTTTTGGTAATTTGGAAAAAGATAGTTTTTTGAATATTTGGAATTCTGAAAAGTACAAAAAGTTTAGAAGTAATCATTATTCGGGTAACTTTGAATCTGTTTGTTTACAATGTGATGTTCCATACAAACAAAACGGAATAAAATGGTGGGCTCCACTTTAATAAACCTTTTAAATTCAATTCTTGTTTAGGAGTAATATGAATATTTTGATAGTTGGTTTCTATTCACCTGAAACTATGGCATGGTATTTGGAAAGAAACTTAAAAAAAATGGGCCACAATGTTGATATTTTTTGTTATAGATCTATTTTCAAGAAAATAAGTCCTAACTCCATATTTTCTAAAGGATTTAGACATCTACCTTTATTTGAAAATATTTATCTTCATAAAATAAATAATACTCTTTTAAGTATTGTAAGAAAAAAAAGATACAATCTAATTATTTTTTTAAAGGCTGAAACAATTTTTCCATCTACTATAGAAAATATTCGTTCTTATGCTGACAAAATTATAAATTGGTATATGGATCCAATTATTGGTTTAGATAAAGGTTATATTTTGGATTCTATCCAGTATTATGATCATTTTTTTACAAAAGATACTTTTATCAAAAAAAGATTGAATGGGCTTGGGTTTAATAACGTTGGATTTTTATTAGAAGCGTTTGACCCAGATATATATAAGCCAACAAAAAAATTTGATGAATATGAATCGGATATAAGTATGGTTGGGAATATTTATGATTATAGACTTAGAATCCTTAACTCTTTAAAAGAATATAATCTGAAAGTTTGGGGTAAACTTATTTCTGTAGACAAAAATAAAGTTAAAACATTTTATCAAGGAAGACCAGCTATTCTTGATGAAAAGAACAAAATATTCAATTCAGCTAAAATTGTTTTAAACACCCATAATCCTTTTGAAATCTCTGGGGCAAACGTGAGACTTTTTGAAATATGTGGTTCTGGTGCTTTTCAGTTATCCGATACAACATTATATACTGACAATCTTTTTAAAAATAAGAAAGAAGTATTATTTTATAATAATATTGAAGAATTAAAGGAATTAACTCAGTATTATTTGAATAATGCTGAGGAAAGAAATAAAATTGCACTTGCAGGTCATAAAAGGGTAATCAAGGAACATACATATGATGTAAGGTTGAAAGAATTATTTAGAATTATAAAAACTTCCTAATATTTTTGTAACTTCTTTTCCTATATTTTTATTGTCTAATTTATCTTTAAATTTCTTGTAACTATTATTTGCTATTTTTTCTCTTAGTTTATTATCATTTTTTAATATTAATATTTTATCTGCTAAATCTTTTTCATTGTGAGGTTTGCATAGTAAACAATTTTCTTTATCTATGAATATCTCTTTTATTGCCTTTGTTTCTGAAGTTATTAACGGTTTTTTTGTTGCTATAGTTTCGAATGCTTTATTTGGTATGACATTATTTGTTTTTATAGATTCCCCAAAAATACCTAAACAAATATTTGCTTTATTTATCTCTTTTGCTAGTTCTTCTAAACTAATATTTTTGTCAGTAAATTCTATGTTATTTAATTTTAAATCTTTATACAATTCTTTTATTTTTTTGTGTTCTTGACCGCTACCTATTATTTTAAATTGAATATTTTCTTTTTCTAGTATTTTTGCCGCTTTGACTATGTATTCTACACCTTGCAAAGGAATAAATGTTCCGTGAAATTCTACAATAAATTTATCCTTTTTTATATCTTCTTTTGGGTAAAAAATTTCATCATCAGCTCCAACATAAACTACTGAGAACTTTTTGTTTTTTAGTTTGAATTCACTACAAAAATAACTGATATGTTCTTGCGTGTCTAATATACAATGATCTGCTAGTTTGCATGACATTTTATCTATGAATTTTAATAATTTTGATTTCATAGATTTTTCTTTTATTATTTTTCTATCTATTACTAAATTTTCATAATCCGAAATAAAAACATCAAAAATTATTTTTTTTCTGTGAATCGGTTTTAATAGCCAGCTATAAAATAAAACTATCTTACCCGTAACTATCAAAAAATCAAAATCTTTTTTTAATATTCTTTTTATAATTTGAAAATATTTATTTTTCTTTGGAGTAAAAATATTTGTTTCAACATTATTTAATTTCAATCCTTTATATAAAACTCTCCCTCTTGAGTAATCTTCTATGTTGTAAACGCCAAGCATTAATATTTTCATATTAATTTAGACCACAAAATATTTAAATGTCTTTCTTTTCTTTGTCTAATGACAGTTAAAACTCGTGTATTATCAAGATTTAGACAAAATAAAAGAATTTTTTCAATATTTCAATCTATCTCTTTTTTGAGAGATAAGGTAATTGACCCGCCAAATATTCGTAAAACTGAATGGAATTCTAATATAAAAAGTCTAAAAATAAAAAGACACTTAACTATTTTTAATGATAGGGAATTGGAGTTTAAAAATTATTTTAGAATTAACAATCTTTTTCTTTTCAAATATTATTTGAGAAATAATTTCCCTAGAACGATGATTTTTGCTGATAAAATAACTAAGTATTATCAAGACAGTGTTGATAATGATATAGATTTAAATAATGCCCATAAAAATTCAGAGTTCGATTATTTACTTAGACTTATGATGGCATATACCCGATTTACAATGATATTACCTTATTTAGATTTCATAAAAAATAATAATAAAATTTCTGAAATGAAAATTTTGGATTATGGTTGTGGGGTTAGCGATATAGGCATATTATTCGCTTCATTGGGTGCAGATGTGACTATATCTGAAATATCTGGAACAAGACTGGACTTTGCAAAGAAAAGATATGACAATCGGGGATTTAAAGTTACTTGTATCCCTATTAATGGTCCATCTCATTATCCTGTACTAGAGGAAAATAAGTATGACTTAATAATTGCTACCGAATTATTCGAGCATGTAAGAGATCCTTTTAAATTGTTAAAAAATTTTACGAATGCACTTAAAATAGGGGGTTGTTTATTTGATTCTATGGGAGGTAATTTCGACAGGCCTATTAAGGGTGACCATCTTAAGGAATCTATCCAAATTGGAAATTCTATAGATTATATTAATTTTTATAAATATCACTTCGATCAATTAAATGTTATCAACAACCATCCCAATTTATTATATTTGAAAAAAAGATAATCTATTTTTTTTGTGCGAGTTTATTATATATACTACTAATATCTTTTGATAATTCATTTCCAGAGTATTTTTTTGAATTTTCAGTTAAAACTTTTCTGTTTATCTTTTTTAGTTCTAATTTTTCGAGTATTTTTGTAAGTTCTTCCGAATTTCCTGGTTCAAATAACATACCAATTGATCCATTAGTTATTATATCTGTTGTTCCGCCTATTTTTGAAGCTATTGGAAAACAACCAGCAGCCATAGACTCTACAATAACTCTACCGAATGCCTCAGGTATAATTGATGGAAAAATCAATACATTGTGTTTTGATAATACTTTTGGAATTTCTGAATAATTTATTTCATTATTCACTGAAACGTTTAATTTATCATTTTCAATTATTCTTCTAATTTTTTCTTTTAACTCTCCTGAACCATATAAGTTACATGTATACTCCTTATTTAATTTTTTTAGAGATTCTAATAATATAAGAACTCCTTTGAATTCTGTATACCCTCCAAAATAAACAATGTTTAGTTTTTTTGAGTCTGAATTATTTTCTTTGAAATCTTCAGTTTCAACTATATTTGGTATAACTGATATTTTATTTTTGTTTATTCCCAATATTTCTAATCTTTTTGATAAATAACTGCTTATTGGGATATAATAATCAAAATCTTTTAGTTTACTACTTCTTTTTTTATACAATTTATAGATATACTTTTTAAAAATTATATTTTTTTTCAGTAAAAAAGTATTCTTTAATTTGCCTATATTCTTTGAATTGTTAATACAGGAATTAAATGTTTTATAATCGCAAAATTTATTACACTCAGTTTTTCCTTCATATAATAAATCCCCTTTTGGGCAAAAAATAACTGGTGAATTTATATGAACTACTTTTGGACAGTTTATATCACATAAACCATATATTGAATTTATGTTAAAATAATGAATAATATCAAATTTATATTCTTTAAATAGCTCTTTTGTGTATTTTTTTACTGAATTTGGATATACTGCACTTCTTTTAATATTTGAAAGAATAGAACTTGGATTTTCTCCAGTTTTTGTTAATCTATGAACATGTATTCCTTCAATAATTTCTTCTTTTTTTGTACCTTTAAATTTGGAAGTTAATATGTGTATTTCTACACCGTTTTTTGCTAAATATTTGCCAAGTAAAAAACAACTGATTTCCCCGCCACCTTTTCCCTTCGGTGGGAAATATTCACTTATGAATAAGACTTTCATGGTATAATTTTATTATTTCCTCACTTATTTTATTCCAATCATACTTATTAACTATTTCTTTTGCTTCTTTTGTTTTTTGATTATATATTTTTTTGTTTTTGATTAATATTTTTATTTTATTTGCTAAGTCTATATGATTCTTTTTTTTGAAGATAAAACCTCCTTTTCCATTATTTGTTACTTCCTTAAATGCTTGAATATCGGAACAAACATAAGGTAATCCGGAAGCCATTGCTTCCAATATTACTATTCCAAACCCTTCCAAAACACTAGCTGAACAAAATATATGTGATTTTTTTAATAAAACCTTTAATTTTTCGTTATCAATAAAACCAGTAAATTCTACATTATTTTCTAGCTTTAATTTTTTTGTTAAATATTTTAAATTGTTTATTTCATCTCCTTTGCCTGCAATTATTAGTTTAATATTTGGAGTTTCTTTTTTTATTAGATATATAGCATATATTATATCTTTAATTCTTTTAAATTTTGTAAGTCTGGATACAGTAATTATTGTAGGATTTTCGTACTTTTTTGATTTAATATTGTATTGTTTTAAGTCAATCCCATTAGGAATCACTTTTATTCTTTTTTGATACTTTGATATTTTATCTGCTGTAAAATTACTGACAGAAATTATTTTATCCCATTTTAATGAAAGTGTTTTTCTTTCCCATATCTCTCCTAAAATTCCAGTAATAATTCCTTTGTTTTTTATCCAGTCTCCTATCCAAATTTCGTGATAAGTTATAATTTTTTTTGAATGGTTCTTTTTGGCTGCGTAGTAAACTGGTAAATATGTAATGAAGTTATATCCTTCAGTTATGTCTGCTTTTAGTCTTTTTGCGGTATTATACGCTGCGATGGTAAATCTTAATCTACTTATAATATTTTTTTCGTTTGAATATTCATGATTTGGGCCAACTCGGATAACATTAATATTATTCAATACTTGTTTTCTTGCTTGGCCTTTTTTCCAAGAGGTAATGACAGTTATGTTATTATTTTTGGCTAGTCGTTTTGCTATGTTATAACATCTGTTTTCAACACCGCCAGAAATATTTTCATTTTCGGAATATGGAAAATATTCACTTATGTAAATTATTTTCATTTTTTATTGCTATTGTCCTTACAATCTTAGTAATCTTTTTTTCTGTATTTTCTAATTTTGCGTATAGTCTAAATACCAAGTAAGCTAACAAAATTATTATTGCATATATTCCTAAGTCTGCTGCTCTTTGTACACCCAATGATCTTGAAATTATTTCTATTACATTTGGTAAAAGTGTTCCTAAAATAATAGCAATCCAAAATAATATCCAGAAGAATGATTCCAATTTTTTTAGATTTTTATCTTTTATATTTATGAAAACTCTACTTAATGCAAATGCACTAAATATTAATATTACTATTTGTACAAATTCCATTTTAAACTCCTACCTTCTTTAATACCATTTTCGATAATATCTTTATTGAATCAAAACTTCCTTGACCCTTTCTGCCATTTTTTAGTGTTTCTTTTGTGTATTTAATTGTTACGGGTATTTCTTTATACTTTATCTTTTTTGAATTTATTTGTTCTACAATTTCAGATGCGTGTTCCATTCTATCGGATTTTATTACTATTTTTTTTGCTGCAGAGTTTGAAAGTGCTCTAAACCCATTATGTGCATCGCTTAATTTGATTCTGTAGAAGATTAAAATTGCTAATATTCCTCCTTTTAGCATGAGTTTTCTGAAAAAAGGAATCTTTTGTTTTTTTAAAAATCTTGAACCTAAAGTAGCGTCTACTTCTTTCTTAATAATCGGATCTAACATATATTTTATTTCTTTCGGATTGTGTTGACCGTCCGCATCAAAGTGAACTATATAATCTGCGTTATTGAGTAATGCATAGCTCATACCTGTTTGTAATGCTGCCCCTTGGCCACGGTTTATAATGTGCTTTAAAGTTATAGCCCCTGCAGATTTTGCTACCTTAGAGGTTTGGTCTTTGGAACCATCATCTACAACAATGATGTTATGATATCCTTCTTTTTTTAGACTGCAGATTACTTTAGTTATATTGTTCTCTTCATTATACGCGGCTATTACAATATACGTTTTTTCCATGTTTTTGCAAGTTTAGCAACTTTTAAATAGGTTATGGAATAGCATATTTTATGGATGATTCTCAGGATAACCAGCCAAAGTCTTCATTTTTAAAGAAAAAAGGGGTAGTAATTGTATTAATTTTGTTTATTCTTCTAGGTTTTTACCTGAGAGTTTATCATGTTGATTATCCGGTGGTAGGTTATCATAACTGGAAAGAGACTCATTATCTTACTGAAGCTAGGAACTTTGCCAGAGAAGGGTTTTTTAGTGCAGGTTTTTTTGTTCCAATGTGGGATTATCCTGGAATATATGAAGAACAAAATGGTTCACATTCTGACACTTTTCCAACTACACCTATAATTGTTGGTTTGCTTTTTAACATATTTGGAATATCTCTTACTTTGGCAAGATTGACTAATATATTTTTATCTTTAGGATCAATATTTTTTATGTATTTAATTGTAAAAAATTTGTTTAATAGAGAAGATTTGGCACTACTTTCTGCATTTATTTTAGCCATAAATCCATTAAATATCTTTTTTGGAAGACAAATGGACTTGATAAATTCTGCTTTGTTCTTTACATTAGCTGGAACTTATTTTTATCTTCTTTGGTTGAAACTTCCCAACTGGAAGAATACTATACTTTTTTCTATATTTTTTGCTTTAGGAGTTTTAACTAAATATACTTTTGTTTTATTATTTTTCCCTATGTTGTTTATTTTCCCATTTAAGAAACTTTTAGACAAATCAATGATTAAAAAACATTTGTTTATACTTTTTATTGCAAGTTTATCCTTGGCGTGGGTTTTGTATATACCAACTGTTTCGACAACGTTAGGAGAAGAGTTAGAATCTACTGAATTGGGCTTGGTGTTTTCTAGCGAATTTTGGAATGTTATGAAATCTTTTTTTAGTGATAATTATACTTTATATGGGGTGTGGTTGTTTGTTATTGGTGCAGTTTTATTTGCTTTGTTTTCTATTAAGTCTAAGAAATATAAAACTAATGTAGGTTATAAATACTTTTTAGTATATTTAGCTTCTTCTATACCTTGGTTTGTATACATGTCATATAAATTACAAGGACATAACTATCACCAATATCCTTTGTTACCTTTGTATTGTCTTATTGTTGCTTATTCTATCCTTTTTATATCTGTAAATGCTGCTAAAATAATTAATGTTAAAAAATTAAAATGGGTTTTTGTGATAATATTATTATTCTTTTTGTTAACTTCTTCAATAACTTCTAAGAATAGAATGTTTGATACTCAATTTATTGGACTGGATGTTGCTGGGGATTATATAAATAATAACAAGTTACCTGGTGAACAAGTGGTACATAGCAGTCATCAAGCTTATGGTTTGCTTTGGCATGCAGATGTAAAAGGAACTGGAGGAATACCTAGTAAAGTTGATGATCTGAAGTATGCATTGAATAATTTAAGTGCACCTTGGTTATTTGCTTATAATTGGGATTTTGCAAAAATATTTGAAGATCCTGAATTGAGTGAATTTATACAGTCTAACTATCATTTGGAACAGCTTGGATTTATTCAAAGTAATGGAAACTATGTCCCAGTTTATATTTTGCTTAAACATGGAGGTTCGTTTTCTGAAGTGGAGATAAATCTTTTTGTTTCTTCTAGAGAGATGAAAACAAGAGAATATGAGAATAGTAACGGAAAGTATTCTTTATTATACGTTGATAAATAATTAAAAATAACCTTTTGTTTTATGGTCTTTCATCTTCGTCAAACTGTAAACCATCATAATGCCTGTGGCAAAATACATTAGAAAAAATGCAATTGATTCTACTCTTACTGCTTCTACCATAAGTAACAAACAACCTATAATTCTAAGCCATACGAATTTTTGTGAATATATAGGTTTTTTTGCTTTTTTGGTTTCGTAGAATTGTACTATCCATGATGAAAAAAATATAAATCCCCCCGCTAAACCTATTAAACTGTCTGCCATATAATTCGTTTTGATTGGTTTATTTTTAAATCTTGTCTTTTTTGCAATTAGATAAGCTTTATATATTTTTTATTTTTCCCTTTAGGATGAAGGATTTTGTCAAAGTTGTTAAAACTCGTAAAAGTATAAGAAGTTTTTCTGATAAAAGGATAGATAATAAACTATTGTTTAAAATACTGGAATTGGCCACTTTTGCGCCAACTAGTTGTAATCAACAATTATGGAATTTTATAATAATTGAAGAACCTTCAATAAAAGATAAACTGATTAATATTGCAGCTTCTAATACAATGATAGGTAAATCTCCTGTACTTATAGTTATGACTTATGACTCTTGGAATTATAAAGAAGCTATACAAGCGGCAAGTATGGCTACAAATAACATCCTTTTGGCTTCTAATTATTATGGGGTTGGGTCAATAGCAATAAATAGTTTTGGTTCGGAGAAAAAAGTTAAGAAAATATTAAACATACCTGAAAATCAGACTATATGTTGTTTTATTTTATTAGGTTATCCTGATGAAAGATCAAAAAATGCTCAGCTGGTTCCAAGAAAACCTGTAGATCAATTAATACATTGGAATAAATTTGTTAAAAGAAATTTAGTTAATTATAATTATAATCCTGAGGATTGGTCATTAATGCAACTTATTGATCATCAAAAATATTATTCTAGAAAAACCTATCTTGGAAAAGAAATGGATTTATATCATAACTATGAAAAAGATTTGATAAGAAATATAATAAAAAGACATGCGAATGGAAAAATATTAGATATTCTTACTTATGACGGAAGCTATTTATCTGAATTTCCGGAAAATAGTTCTATAGTTTGTTTAGATCTTTGCAAAGAAACTTCTGATTATAGCAAAGAGTCTATATCTCTTAATAAATTGAAATCAAATTTTTCTTTTGAAATATATGATAAAAATAAAATATCCCCAAATCATTTTGATAACGTAACTATGTTTTTTAAGGCTGAAAGATTGTCAAATAAACTTTTGAATGAATTTAGTCATTTGAGCTATGATTTATTAAATGAAAATGGAAAGTTAATCTTCGTTTATAGAAGAAATAGTTTTCTTTTCTCTCTTTATTATAAAACTATAAAAATATTATTTGGTAATGATATTCGTAAAACTGGAATATATTCTTTTTTTGGGCCATACAAACCATTAAAGTCGAAAAGATTAATTAATATTTTAAGAAAAAATAATTATAATAATATAAAAGAGTTTAGATATTTTTTAATTCCTCCTTTTTATGAAAATTTATTACAAATGTATTTACAATATAAAAAAAGTGATGGTTCTAGTTATTTACATAGAACTAAGAGAGAAAATTACCTCACTAGATTGATGTCAAAAATAATAAAAAAACAAGGAATAAGGAGGAGCAGATTTGGTTCCGTATCTGTGGTTATAGCTTCAAAATGAATAAAAATGATTATTTATTAAGTGTAATAGAGCAAATACCTAGGTTGATTGGATTGTTGAATAGAAATCCTCTGTCTGTTAATTATGGTTGCTTTGATAGGGATTATTGGCAATACAAAATAGTTGATTTTCCTTGTTGTAGAAAACAAGAAGCAGTTTTAACTTTGACTTTATTGTATAATTTTGATAATCCAAATAATCCTTATTACAATAACGAATCTATTCTAGAATTAATAAATGCAGGCATACTTTTTTGGTGTAAAATTCAGGAAAAAAATGGATCTTTCAATGAATGGTACCCTAATGAAAGTAGCTTTGTTGGAACAGCTTTTTCTGCATATGCTGTTTCTGAAACTTTAATATTATTGAAGAGTAAGATAAGAAATAAAAGATATATTATGTCTAAATTAAAAAAATCTGTGGACTGGTTAATAAAAACAAAAGAAAATCAAGCACAAAACCAGGTTTCTGGGGCTCTGTTGGCAATATATAATTATTATTTATTGACTAAAAATATTGAATATCAAAGGTTTGCCAAATCTAAACTAGATTTTCTTTATACTTCTCAAAATAAAGAAGGATGGTTTTTAGAATATGGGGGATTTGATGTAGGTTATTCTTCTTTACTTATTAGTTATCTAGGTAAATATTATCTTAAATCTAAGGATGCGAAAGCTTTAGAAATCTTGAAAAAATCTATTGGATTTATAAAATATTTTGTTTATCCAGATTTTAGTTTTGGTGGATCTATAGGTAGTAGAAATACTCAATACGTTCTTCCAGATGGTTTTGAGATAACTTCTGAGCTAATTGAAGATTCTAATCAAGTTTGTTATATTTTAAGAAATTTTTCTAAAAATAAAATGCTTTCTTTTGAAAAATTAGACGATAGATATTTGTGTTATAATCTATATAATTATTTGCAGTCTATTTTATACACAACATATAAATTTAAAAAAGTAAATATAAATAATTTTGATAAATATTTTAAAGAAGCTAATATTTATATAAAAAATAATACAAACTTTTATGTTGTTATGAATTTAAATAAATCAACGTGCCATGTGCTATTCAAGAAATCAAAGAAAGAATTTTTTGACAATGGAATATCTATTGTAACCAATAAAAATAAAAAAATGTATTCTTCTTATCTAAACGATAAAACTAAACTGAAAATAAATGATCAAACTATCTCTATTTTTGGTAATTTTAGCAAGATTCCGGATAGGCAGATGAAAACATTTAATTATCTCGTTTTGAGGGTTTTTCAATTGACTTTTGGTAAAGTGGGTTTCATAAGTAGAAATACTAAATCAATTCTTAGGAAAATATTAATAACAAAAAAACACAAGTCTTATTTTAATTTTGTAAGAAGTATAGAAATTAATAAAGATGAAATATTATTTAATGATGTAGTTTATCCTTCAAATAATATAAAATATCTTATCTTTGGAGAGCCTACTGCGTATATATATGTTCCAAGCTCAAATTATTTTGTTGATGGTGAGATTGAAATAAACAAAAAATTGAGGATTAAAAATAGTCATGTAAACAGTAAAATTGTTGTTAAACGAGTTTTAGATGTGCAAGGAAATATTAAAAACCAATCTTTCTCTTAACTTCATAGTTTGTAACATTATTGTTTTTTACTATCATTTCGCCTAATAATCCTATTGAAATTAATTGTAAACCCATCAGAATTAAGATAAATCCAAAAATTATAAGACTGATATGTGTTAAGAATAACTCTCCTAAAAATACTTTTAAGTATAATGCATATAATTCCATTAAAAATCCTATTGTTCCAAGTGCAATACCAATCCCTCCAAAAAAATGTAGCGGTCTGTTTGAATAATTTGTTAAAAACCTTATTGTCATGAAGTCAAATAAACCTCGGGATAATCGTCCGAACCCATATTTACTTTTTCCATATTTTCTTTTATGGTGAGTTATTTTTATTTCTCCCACTTTGAATCCTTTTTCAGCTAGTAATGCCGGAATGTAACGATGCATGTCTCCATATAATTTTAAACTCTTTGCTGCTTCACTTTTATATGCTTTAAATCCACAATTCATATCATGAATACTTAGTTTTGTGGCTTTTCTATTTGTATAATTAGCTATCTTTGAAGGAATTGTTTTTGTTAATGGATCTTTTCTTCTGAATTTCCAACCAACTACAACATCATAATTTTTTATTGCTTCTAAAAATCTTGGAATCTCGTTTGGATCGTCTTGTAAATCTCCATCCATAGTTATGATAATCTTTCCGGTTGCATTTTTGAAACCTTCATATAAAGCATAAGATTTACCAAAATTTTTTCTAAATTGTATTAATTTTACTTTATTGTCTTTATCTTGCAATGCTTCTATATTTCTTATGGTGTTGTCTTTACTTCCATCATCTGCAAAAACGATTTCATAACTTAACTTTAAGGACTGAATAACTTCGTTTAGTTTATTATACAAAATGGGTATGTTTTTTTCTTCATTATATACTGGAATTACTATTGACAAGTCTACCATTTTATTTTCCATACATATACTTCAAATCCATTGATTCCTTGTTGATAATCAAATAATTCAAAATGATCTAAATTTTTTCCACCATAATAAAATAATTTAGTGAACATACTATCTATTAATTTTGGATCCATCAATATGGCTTTTGAATCTTCAGTTATGAAAGCTACTGCTATTTCTTCTGTGCCATTATTTGTTTCATATACACCATTTTCATCTCTATAATATTTTAAATTAATTAATCCATTATTAGTGTTTATGCTGGCTCTCTTTTCATTTTGATAAACTATAACCCCATTACTGCAGTACATTGTTCCATTTATATTATTACAACTACCTTCGTTACTGTATGAAGGATATGGAGAAATCCATGAATCTGCTTCTTTTTCAGTTAAGCTTTTTGTTTCTCTATAAACAGAGTCTATTTCTTCTTCAGTGTAATCTAGTGTTTCACTTAATATTTTTGCTGCGTTTTCCTTACTATTTGTGTTGATTGTATTGTAAACAAATGCTCTTTCGAAATCCCATGAACCAAAGTGAGCCCATACTCCTCCTTTGGAAACCATATCTTCTGAAGTTATGAAATAGTTTTCTCTTTGTTCGCAGAACATTTTATCTAAAACTTCATCTGGATTATCTATATGATCGGCTAATATTTTTCTTGCTTCTTCCTTGTTATTTAATGGTAAAGCTTCATCTAGTATTTTTTTTGCTAATAAAGGATCTTCTACTTTTTCTAATAAAATATCATAAGCATCATTTGCGCCACAGTTTAACATTCTTAATATTCCCATAGCTTCATCTTCATTATTGGTTGTTAGTGCTCTTCCAACCCAGTGTGCTTGAGGCTTATTTTGTGATGCACCATCGAAGGTAACTGCTCTGTCTGCTATTGCTTTGAACCAGTGACCATAATCCCACCAAGAAGTTATAATTGCATTTTCAGAAGAATTTTCTTTTATGTTAGTTAATGCGTTTACCCATCCATCATCTATCATTGGAATTTCAGATTTTGCAATATTTTCTACATTCTTTACAGGTTTTATGAATAATAAAACGATAACTATGATTAATAAAATAGCGATTATTTTTTTGTTTATTTCTAATGATTTGCTTAATTTTTCTGTGGCCCAGTTATAAACTACTCCTGCGAAAATACCTACACCTATTGCGTGTACAGGTACCATGTACATTGTGAACCTTACTCCTTTAGTTGTACTATATAATGTGCCTACGAACCATAAAATTAAGAAAATACTATATTTTACTTCTAACTGTTTTTTATTTTTCTTTAGTAAGAATAGTACAATTCCTAAGATTGAAATTAAAAATAATAATTTTCCACCCAATGTATCCATGACTGCTGAAAAATTAGTTTCTCCTAGTTCTGCTACTGTGTTGTAAACATTAGGCCATAATGATTCTTTGGCTGCTTCTTTTAGGAAAAATACACTTATTGGGCCAGATACTGCATCTATAAATGATTGAATATTAATTATGATAGATACGAAGAATAATGTTGATGCTAAATATGAAACAGCTGTTACTATAGCATTTTTAGTTCGTACTTCTTCGAATATTTTTTTCTTGTATTTTATTAATAAATATAATAAGTAAATGAAAATAGTTCCTAAAATAAAATCAAATATGTACCACCATCCTCCCCAAGCGAATGCAAATAATCCTGTAGATAGACCTGCCAAAATTGCTAAGATTATCTTTTTCTTCTTTTGTTCGTATTTTGTGCCAAATGATTCTAAAAATAACCAAGCGATTAAAACTGAGAAAAATACAGTGTATACATCTGTGTCTGGAGCTCCTGCGGCAGTTCTTACAAAAAATGATTGGCTTATTGCCAATAATGATGCTGCAACTAATCCTCCAACATTACCTACAACTCTTCTTACTATGAAGAAAGTAGGAATTGTTGTTAGTGCTGCGAAAAGCAAAGGAACGAAGAATATAACATCTTTTACAGTAGTATCAAAGAATATGCTAACTATTTTGTATATATAAGCTGTGATGAATGGATGCAAATTACTTTCTACAAATTTGCCATTTGGAGCAACCATATGATTATCAAAAGGTTTCCCATCAACTAGTTCATCACCAACGTCTCCATTTTCTACTACATTAACTGCTTGTCTATAATAATAATATTCATCTATACCAAGAATGTAAGTGTGTCCTTTTTCATCTTGAAAATTGGCTTTTATTTGTTGATGCAGCATTTCAACTTGTTGATTAAAAAGGTCTTTGTTTTGTTCTATGTATAGGTTTGTTTGTTGAGAGACTAAATTATTATATGTTGTTTCATCAATATCTGGATATTCCTTCATTATATTGCTGCCTATTTGATCTTGGATTCTTTGTATTACTGTGCTTTCTGCCCATTCATTGGTTGCAGGTAAATCATAAGAATAAGCTCTGTAGTAAGATGCTAAGAATAAAGGGATTAATAATAATACTATAATTGTTAAATGATATTTTTTCCAGAACTCTTTAATTTTGTTTACGTTTATCTTTTGTATTTCTAGCTCTTCTGACATCTTTTTTCTGAATTTGAGTAACTTTATAAAGGTTTTTCTTAATTTGAGAAAGCGTTATAAAGTATTACAAACTTGTAGGATTTAACCATTCTGTCAAAGCTGGGATGGCGGAACTGGTAGACGCGCTAGATTTATCAATTGATGATAAAGGCGAATCTCGAAAACTAGAGCCTTTTTAGGCGTGCAGGTTCAAGTCCTGCTCCCAGCGTTTTTGTTTTGAAAACCTTTTTATATTAGCTATATACTAGAGTATATATGTTAATAACTGTTGTTTGAGGTATCAATGATAAATCGAGAAGCAAAAAAAATACTTGATGACAAGAAAGTAAGATTTATTTTTTATGTTGAAAAATCGGCTGAAAATTTAGGAGTTGAGACTCCAAAAGTTAATTTTGTTACAATTGGCGAGCTAGACCATTTTCCTAAAGGTGAACGAGCACATATACACATAGAACAAAATATAATATGCATTGCAGAAAGAGAACTAAACAAGATGAGCTATGAAGAAATAGACGAAACTGCTGCGCATGAAGTTTCACATCTTAGAGAAAAAAACCACGATACATTTTTCCAAAAAAAATTAGAGAAAACTAAATCATCTAACTGGTCACCGCCACATGGTACTGTAGGTGTTATGTCAGAAAAAGATGCAAGAGAAAAAGAAAAAAAACTAAAAAAAGAAAAGAAAGAAGAGCATAAAATCATAAAAAGCAGATGCCATTATCATTCTTGTAAAAAAAGAACTAATTTGAAAGAATGTAATTATTGTAATGAATATTTTTGTGAAGAACATTTAAAACCAAAACCAATTGTTGTTCCCCATTTAACTGAGTCAACTGCCCTAGACAGAAAGAGGAAAGAGGAAGCAGATATACTTGGTGGGCATCCATGTTTGTCTTATAGTGAACTTTGGAGTAATATGGCAAAAAATGAAGAAGAAGCATATAAAGAAAAATTAGGAGAATTGTTAAAAAGTAAATCTGAAAATAAGAAAAAAGGAATAATTATTTATAACAAAGATATAGGAAGAGAGAATATAAGCCCTGAAGGACGTCAAAATATAGATAGATTCAGAGAGTTAGAAAGAAAGAAAAAAGAAAAATTTGAAAAAGATGAAGAAAAACTACCAATATCTAAGAGTAATAGAGGCAAATTTAAGAAAAAGAATAAACAAACTAGGTTATTATTCTTAGAGGTTTTTGTAATAATCTTGTGTGCTATTTTTTTAATAAGTCATTATTCAAACAAAGAAGAAATTGTAATATCTATTAGTGAAATTTATCAAAATCCTGATGAGTATTTAGGTAAAAAAATAACAACAAATGGAATAACTGCTGCGTGTGATTCTGTTCTAGTAGAAGGTAGTTCAATGGCGTGTTTAGTTGAAGGAACTTATAAATTACCCTCAACTGGAAGTTATTATATGGGTAGTAATATTACTCTTAATGGGACGCTAAGAAAAACCGATAAAGGATATTATCTAGAAGTTTGACTTTCTAAATAGTTTTAAGAATATTATCATTTATGATTTCCAAAAAAACATTTTAAATTCATTATTTTCAAAAATATTAACTAATTCTCCTTTAAATCCAATAATCTCTCTTTGGCCTCTTCCAACTTCAATCTCTCTTTTTATCTTATCATAATTATATTCTTTTAAAAATTCTGGGTCATTTTTTTGGCATTCAATAAATAATTTTCTTAGATTATGTCCGCACTCAACTGCACTCTTTACATCTTTTTGTTGAGAATAAACAGCTTTTAAGTAATTTTCAATAGCATTTCCAAGTAAAAATAATGGACATTCACTAAGACTATAATTTCCATTTATTAAAATTAAATAACCAATAAAAAAATCTTCTGCAGGAGTTACAAAATCTCTCCAACTGTTCCCAGAAAAATCATTTTTTTTAATATTCATTTCCATATTTAATAAAAAATTAATAAACTTAATAAACATTACCTATACAAGACGGGGTGTAAATATACAACTTTTAACCTTTGAATGCTCCCAGCGCTTATTAGAAAATTTTATATACATCAATCTTTAATGTTCTTATATGGATCCATTATTAGCGCCTGCAAGAAATACAAGTACAGTGTTGTTTGTAATAGTAATGGTTGTAATTGTTTATTTGTTGTGGAAAATATTAAAGAAATAAATTTAGTCTTTATTCAACGTTTCTATCATAGCTGCAAATGCAGGTCTAGTTATGAATATTCCAATACTCATTCCAACTACAGTTACTAGTGCAAAACCTCTTAATAATCCTGCACCCGCCCAGAATAAAGGTAACATTGCTGCTAATATTGTTAAGTAAGCTGCAACTATAATTGAAAATGCTTTCTTTATCTTTTGTTTCCAGTTGTAATTATATTCTCCAACTTGTTTTGCAAGAATTTCATCAGTTATAACTATTTGATCATTAACTCCAGTACCAACTGCTGCTATTATTCCTGCGATAGCTGCTAAATCTAAGTTATATTTTACTAGTGCTGCAAAACCTAAAGTTAGTAATATTTCTGAAAGAGAAACAAATAGAACTGGACCAACTACTCTTGGATTTTTATATCTTATAAATATTATAATTGAAACTGCAAGTATACTTATTATACCAGCTATCATTGCGTTTTTTGTAAATTCGGAACCTATAGCTGGAGATATTGTATCTACTCTTTCTATTGATAATTTGAATGGGAATGAACCAGTAATTAATATTGTTTGTAACTTATTCATTTGTGTTAAAGCATCTTGAATTGCTTCTTGTTGGTCAACTCCAATTCCTGGACCAGAAATAACTATTTGTGTAGCTTCTACTCCTTTCAAATCTGCACCTATATTTAGACTATCAACTTGTTTATCATCTAAGTAAAAATCTAATTTTTTAGAAAGATATTCTTGACCATCTTCATTAGTTATGACTTCTAGCTCTTTTGTAATTTCTGCATGTTTTTTTGCGGCTTCTGCGCTTAATCTAATTTGGAATTCAAACTTACAATATTCTCCTTCTGTTACAGTAACACATTCTCTTATTCCTGCGCAAGTTCCGTCATTTCTACATACAAAAGTAATATCTTCTTGGCCGCCACTGAAAACTGTTTGATTATCTATTCTTGCTTCAAAAACACCTTGTGAAGCTATTAAATCTGAAACTTCTTGTTTTGTTGCGCCTGCAATTTCTATTAAAATATATTTGTTGCCTAGTAAATCATCAGATTTTTTAATTTGAATGTCTGATAATCCATAAGTGTTTAAACGGTATTGCATAACTTGAATTAATTCATCTCTTTGTGTATCTGTTATTTTTTCTTCAGGTTTTAATAAAACTCTTGTCCCACCTTGTAATTCTAAACCTTTTCTTAAATTATTAGATGGAACATTTTGAACTGTTAAACCTAAATCATTTGTTGTTTTTTGAACAGAATATTCTTCTTTATTTGTTTGGATTCTAACTGTATCATTCATTAAAACTTCTGATAAAATTAAATTATAATCATCAATATTATTTACTTGTTCACCATTTAACATTGATATTCTTTCATAGTTTGTTGGTGCAGTTTCTTGAGTTGGAGAAACCATTCCAGCTAAATATGCTGAAGAATCTTTTTCTACTGATTTTATAGAAACTCCTTTTGTTTCAAATTGTGGATTTATTGCTATAGCTGTAACTATTAAAAAGAATAGTAATACTACAACTCTTGTTTTTTTAAGCAGTTTTAACATTTTTGTTTAAGTACCATAACAATAAACTTGTATTCATAACCCAAGTAGCGATTATATCAAAAACTAAAGCTATTACTAGTATTGTGAACATTTCTTTTATTACTAATGAATTTGTGGCTATTAACCCAACTAAAATAGCTGTGATAGCTGTGATAGTCATCATTATTCCAGTTTTGAATGCACCTACTGAACGTTCCCATGCAGTTCCTTCTTTTCTTTTTAAAACTCTAGTTGTTAGTAGTATATCTGTGTCTACTGAATAACCAATTATCATTAAGAATGCGGCTATACCAGCTGAGGAAATTTTTAAACCAATTATATTTATTACTACTAAAGTTAATACTACATCAAATACTACTGAAAGTATGACTGCTAGTGAAGGTATGGCTTTTTTGAATGTGAAAAAAACTACAATACTCATTAAAAGGAATGCAAACAACATTGCAGTAATCATTTCTTTGAAAAATGTATCACCTATATTGGATCCTACTTGTTGGATTGAAATGTCTGCAGTTGGATAGTTTGTATCTATAAATGATCTTACTTGTTCTATTTCAATATTTGAAGTTTCTATTAATATTCCATTGCTTTTTTCTGAGCCTAAACTTTTTAGTTCTCTTGTTGAAACTTCAGCTGTTGGATTTTCTTCTAATAATAAATTTTTTACATCTTCTTGGTTTATTTTTTCTTCAGTATATATTGTTGCGGAAATTCCACCTTTTAAAGAAATGTCTTTTTCTATGAAATATCCTTTTGTTGAATATTGATTGAATAAAAATATTACAGCAATTGCAAATATTATTAACATTATAGCTAATAATTTCTTGTAATGAATTGTGTATAATGTTTCTAATTTCATAGTTATGACTAGTTATTGAACTATTTAAAAAAGTTCTGGTTTAGATAGTTTTATTAAATCTTTTATTTTTTTATTCTTATGATTGAAATTTTAAGATTAGGACATAGAATTTCTAGAGATAAACGAATTAGCACTCATGTTGCTTTAGTTTCAAGAGCTTTCGGAGCTAGTAAATTGTACTACACAGGTCAGAAAGATAGTGAGTATGAGAAAAGTGTTAATGATGTAGTTAAAGATTTTGGTGGAGATTTTACAATTGAATATGCTAAAAATTGGAAGGAATTGTTTAAAGGAAAAACGGTTGTGCATTTAACTATGTATGGGCTAGATTATAGAGAAAAGATAAAAGAAATTAAGGGAAATATTTTAATTGTTGTTGGTGGTGAAAAAGTTGAGTGGAAGATATTTGAACTTGCTGATTATAATATTGGTGTAACTAATCAACCTCATTCTGAAGTTGGAGCTTTGGCAGTGTTTTTAGATCATTTAACTAATAGTAATTATAAATCGTTTAATGGAAAGATTAGAATTAAGCCTTGTGCTAAAGGAAAACAATTTTATTAAAACATAATATTTAAATAGCTAGTTTTTTAATTTTTGTTTGATGAAAAATAAAGTAATTTTTTTGCTGATATTCTTCTTTGTAATAAGTTTTGTTAGTGCCGCTAGTTCTGTTAAGGTTTTTTTGACTAATACAAATTATGCTGGAGATGAATTATTTAAAGGAAATTTACTAATAAATGAGAGTGAAGCGGATATTAGTGATGATGTTGTTGCAGATATAATTGATTGTGGTAGTTATAATGAGAAAAGAATAAAACTTTATGATTTGTTAGTTTTATCTGATTTATATTCTGGGCAAGAAAATAAATATACAACTGGTGAATCTAAAAGTAGTATTTTGGTTGATTTAACTGAATCTACAGATAAATTATTTGGAATTAATATTAATGATGAAATTGATAGTTTTAATTTTAATATTTCTGGTAGTGCTGGCGATGTGTTTATTGATGTTGGTGCTGATGGAGAAAATGACTGGAAATATTCTGGAAGTTTTTCTTCATGGAATAGTACAGTAATTAATTCTGTTGAATATCCTGGAAGTTATGAGTTAATTAATTTAGTTGAGTATAATCCGAGTAATAGTGTTTGTGAAGATTTTGAAGTTGAATTTGAAAACTTAACTAGTTCTTTAAACTTACAAGTAAATGCGGTTGCTAAGTCTTCTGGTGCAGGAACTTTGACCGCTAAAGTTAATGGAAAAACTTGTACTTTTTCTGGAATTGGAACTTCTTGGACAAATGTTAATTGTAATGTAACTTTAGATGTTAGCAACACAGATAGTCCTGAAACTTTTGAAGTTTGTTTACAGTCAAATAATAATAATCTTAAAATACCTCAAAAAACCGGAACTGATTTTCACTTTATGAGTTTGAAAAAAGATATTCGTTCTAATACTCTTACTCAGAATTTAGTTAAAATAGATGATTCTAGATTAAAAGAAGCAGTTGATGATTATTATGATAATTGTGATGATGGATGGTGTGTAATACCTTTTAGAATTAATGCTTTGAAAGCTGGAAATGTTAATATTAGCAGTTTATCTTTAACTTTTGGAAGTTCTAGTTCAACTAATTTTTATGAAATAAGTTCGGAAGGAGTTAGATTGAATTTGACTAATGAGCTAATTCCTTTAAACTTTTTTACTAATTTGAAAACTCCAGATGTTCAGAAAAAACAAACTTGCACTTTGAAAATTCAATATCAATCTGATAGGAATGAAACTAAATTTAACATGAGTATTGGGCCTACAGCTGTGATAAAAGTTGCATCCAAATATGTTGGTAGTAATTTAGCTGTTGAGTTTGATGGTAGTGGTTCTAAGGCAGCTAATAATAGAAGTGTAACTAGTTATTCTTGGGATTTTGATGATGGTAGTAATATTACAGGTAGTAAAGTTTCTCATACTTTTAAAGAATATGGAGATTATAATGTAACTTTAACTGTTAAAGATAGTAATGGTATTGAAGATAGTCAAACTATTGAAATGCATGTTCTTGAATTAGAAGAATATTTAGACAATGAGTTTGATAGAATTAATAGAAGCATTAGTAATTCTAGTAGTTATTTAAATGCTCAAACTGGTGATAATAAAAACTTTGTTGAGTTTATGGGTTATAAAACTAAAGTTAGTCAGATTAGAACTAGATTAAATAGTTTGGAAGATAATTTTACTAAAGTTAGGGAATCTGATATTATTAACAAAGATAGTGAATATTCTAAAATTGCTGGTGAAATTTCTGTAATGGGTAAAGATGTTGTAACTAAACTTCAGAAAACTGGAAGTTTAAATGTTCAGAATGTTATTTTAACTAGCCCTGATGAAATAGTTAGTTATTCTGGCAAGGAAGTTAGTTTAGGTTATCAAAATTCTTTGTATAATTTTAATTCTCAAAATGTTAATGTGAATATGAATATGATTAGATATTATGTTAGTTCTTTAGCTGGCAATGATTATTTTGTTTATGTTAAAAAAACTGTAAATGTTTATAGTGGTACAAGTAATGTTGCTGTTGAAAATTTAAAAGATTATGATATCAATGAAGTTTATACAAGTATGTCTAAAGATACAACTAATAAAGTGATATATATGAATTTGGCCGGTAGTTCTAATAGTTTTGAATATGTTGTTAAAACTGATGTTTTGGAAGAAATAAAGACTATTGTTTTTTCTGATGTGAAAGTTGAAAGTGAGTTTTATTGTTTTAATCAAGCTGGAAATTGTCAAAGTTATTGTGGGGATGGCTCTTGTGATTCAATAACTGATATTGTTGATGAAAGCGATAGCGAAAGTGATAATTATTGTGAAGCTGATTGTAAACGTGAAGATTCTTTAGGAAAATATATTATATTATTGGGAATATTCTTTTTAATTTTAATATATTTATTTTTGTATCGTGGTCCAGGAAGCTTTAAGCATGTAAGTAATAAAACAACTTACTGGATGATTAATAAAAAGTTGTTCTTGAGTGAACAAGATAGATTAAGTTTAAATCAATTTGTTATAGTTGCTTTTAGGAGAGGATATAATGAAGTCCAGATTAGGCAGATGTTATTAAAGAAAGGCTGGAATCATAAACAGATTGATGTTGTTATGGAAAACTATTTAAAGAAAAAGTATTAGTTTGTTTTATGAAAAAATTGGTGGTGTTGGTATTTTTTGTTTTGATTAGTGTCGGGTTTGTTGATGCTATTGATATCTCTTGTCCATATACAATATCTAGTGCTGGAAATTATAATTTGGAAGGTGGGGAGAATGGATTTAATGGGAACTGTGTTGTAATCCAAGCTAGTAATGTTGTTTTGGGATGTGATAATATCGTTTATGATGCTGATGGTGTTTCTGATGAATATGGCATATATTTAGATCCTACTTCTGGAACTCGTTTAAATAATGTTACTATCAAAAATTGTCATTTTCAAGATTTTGAAATTGGTATTTTTGGAAATAATGTTGATAATCTTACTATATTAAACAATAAAATAGTAAATACTATTCCTGCTCATTCTACTAATGGAATACATATTTCTAATTCTAAATCTGTTAAGATAGAAGGAAATTTTATTAAAGCTTTGGAAACCGCTGTATCTTCGTCAGGAATTTATATTTTTAATAACAATATGACTAACATTTCGAAGAATGTCTTGGAAATGGATGAGGCGCTTGGAATTGGGATTTATGGATCTGATAACTCTCAAGTAAGAGAGAATAGTATTAAAGAAGTTGATGGCCCTGGAAGTGGATCTGATAATTTTGGGATTTGGTTTTTTGAACCAATCAACTCCAAAGTTTTTTCTAATAGCATTAGTAAATTTAAATCAGGAATTAGGTTTGAAAGTTCAAGTGTGGTTAGTAATGTATACAACAATACTATTGATTTGTGTGATAATGGTATTGATGTTATTATTGATCCAGATAAAAAATTTACTAAAAATAATTTTAGTTCAAATTATATAACTAATTCTAATATTAATGGAATCTACTTCAATAGGGGAGAACCTGTTGGTGATGTTTCTGGAACTATATTTTATAATAACTATTTTAGCAATGATTTAAATGCTTATAGTGATACTGGAAATTTACAACTCATTTCATTTAATCTTGATCCTTCTCAAACTTCGGTGAATATTATGGGTGGAACTACTCTCGCTGGAAATTATTGGTCTAGTCCTGATAAGAATGGATGTAGTGATTCATGTACTGCTGAACCCGATGGAACTTGTTTTGGACAATGTAATTTTCCGGATAATCTCAATTTGTTTGTTGTCGATTTTAATCCTTTAGCACACTATTCTGAGTTAGAAATAGATGTGTCACCTAATGAGATTAATGATGATATTGGACAGGAGTTGACTATTGTTAATACAGGTAGTGTATTTTATGATGAATATTATGTTTTGATTCTTACTCAGTTGTCTCCATATAAACAGTTGGTTAAACATTTTGGTACAGATGTTAGTTTTGCACTTAACACTGCAACCTATACGGTACCCGCAAATACTTTCTCTGCAGATGGAACTGGTCTTATTGTTTATGTTAGAGATGCATTAATACTTAATAATGCTAATTATTTTGATTTTGAAGTAATAAGTATAATTGATGGAGGTATTCCAGATAGTTGTGGGGATGGCGATTTAGACCCTGGCGAAGTATGTGATGGGGCTGATTTAGATGGTAAGACTTGTGTTACTCAAGGTTTTAATGGTGGAATATTAGCATGTTATCCAAACACTGGTACTCTTGGATGTACATTTGATACTTCTGATTGTACGAATGATGAAGAAGAGGGCGGAGAAGAACCGGGAAACGGAGGAGGGACTACTGATCCTCCAATAGTAGGGCCTAACCAATATTTGGTTAATGAGCCTTGTGAAGAAGATGGTAATCCTGATGATGAATTTGGAACGAGCACTTGGACAATCTATGATTTTTTAGGTAACACTATTTCTAGTTCTGGTAATTCTGGTACTCCTTGTGTTTTAGAAAAAGAAAAAATACCTTTCTTTGGATTTTATTCATTTATACTATTTAGTTCTATCTTAGTAATATTTTATGTTTTTAGGAAAAAACAATAATTTTATAAAAAGCTAGTTTATCTGTTAATTGTGCGTCGATGGTGTAATGGTTAGCATCTCAGCCTTCCAAGCTTAGGATCCGGGTTCGAGCCCCGGTCGGCGCATTTAGTTAATCTTTTAAATTATGTTCATTCTTTTGTTTTGTGCGCGGGTGGCGCAATTTGGATAGCGCAACAGGTTCCTAACCTGTAGGTTGCGGGTTCAAATCCCGTCCCGCGCGTAGAAAATTATATAAATAATACAACAAATATTTAAATTATGAAAAAGGGGATAAGTCCATTAATTGCTACTGTTTTACTAGTTGGTTTTACTATTGTTATGTCTGTTTTTGTTTTAGTTGGAGTTAGCAATATGGGTCAAAGAACTATAGCTGAGCAAGATAAAAGAATTGCAACTGCTGTCGTTTTGGACTTTGATGCGAAATATTCACCTGCATTGTATTGTGACAATTGGACTGGAGATATTAAATGTAATACTAATGGAAAGTATTATTGTGTTTTAATTGAAAATCAAGAAAATAGAGAAGTAAATTATAGAGTTATTACTCAAGGAAGTTTAGGAAGTGAAATTTGTTCACCAACTAATATTAATTTAACTGGATATGAGTCTAAAGTTTTTGCTATTGGTTTTGATGAAAATAAAGTTGGTCAAGCTCCATTTACTGCAGATGTTGAAGCAATTTTATTTTTAGAAGATTAAATTTTTATTGATATTTTACCTTGTTTTAGAACTCTAACTTTTCCGCCAGATTCTGAAACTATAACTGCTATAGAATTTGTTTCTTTTGTTAAAGCAGCACAAGCTCTGTGTTTTGTACCAAATCCATCTGGAAATTCTAGACCAGAAGAATCAATATCAATGTAAGTTCCAGCGCTTAATATTCTTCCATCTGTGTCAATAACAAATACACCATCTAATTGTGCGAAGTTTTTTACTGTTTCTTTTAAATCTGGATCTGTAATTCTTGGCTTTTCTGTTAAATTATGGAAAGGATTAATTATCATTTGTTTTAGGAATCTATTAACTTCTTTTGGATCTCCAATAATAAAGCCAGTTCCTATCTTTCTGCCTTCTCTGCCTTCTTCTCCAATTTCTTTTGCTAAGTTTATTACAGCTTCTACAATTTCAGAACTAATGTATTCTGATAGCTTTTGCTGACCAATTTTGAAGAAAATTTCATCTACATCAAAAATAAATAATAAACCTTCATAACCTGCACCAATATTTGGGTCTTGAACACATACTATTTTTTCTCCCTTTTCGACATAACCTTTGTTTACTGCTTCAATTAGTACTGTTTTTATTGGAATAATTGAACCGAACTCTAATTTTTTTGTTTTGGCTATGTATTCTATCTTTTTGAATCTGTTTGGACTAACTTGTTTGAATATTGAAACTTTAATATCTATAGAATCATTATCTTCATATTTTTCGTGAGGTATTTTTTCTACGGTGACTATGCTGTTTGCATTAATATCTTTAGCAATTTTTGTTGCTGCGAACCCAATTGTTTCCTCTATTTTACTCATTTCAATGAAAATAAATAGTTTGTTGTTAAAAAACTTTTTGGTGTGATTTTTTGTTGTTTTTATGACTATTAATTAGTAGTAAGCCATCGAAAGATTTATAAAGGGGTGTGTTACAATAGTTAAATCCCGACGGTGATTAGAAAATGAGGATTAAAAATATTTTAGTTGGATTATGTATTACTGCATACACTCTTGGCTTGCTCAGCGACGATAAAAAAGTAAATGCTGGTGGGTTAGAGTCTAAAGTAGAAGCAGCTATACCTGTAGAAAATTCAGCTGAAAATTTAAGAATTGTTGATACTTCACAAGATAATCCAATCTATCAAGTTCAAAGAGGAGAAGATTTACATCATATTGCTAGTCACTATGGAATTAAAGTCGAGAAATTACTTGAGCTTAATCCTAATCTGATCGAGGATGTTCATACTGGACAATTTATAGTGATTCCAAGTATTGATTCAATTAGTGAGAGATTTCCAAGATTAATTAAATATAAAGATGATATAAATAGAGTTGCTGAACGTTATGGATTAGAACCTAGACTAGTTTATTCTGTTATACAACAAGAAAGTAATGGTAATCCTAATGCAGTTTCGCCTAAGGGTGCAATTGGACTTGGTCAAATTATGCCTGACACTGGGAGAATGTATGGAATTAGAAATCCTACGGAATTATACAATCCTAAAACAAATATTAATGTTACTGCAAGGCATTTAGTTTATTTAATGGATAAATTTGATGGTAATATGGAACAAGTGTTAGCTGCATATAATGGTGGGGACGGTAGAGTTGAAAGACTTTTGGCTAAACGTAGTTCTGATTGGAAGAATTTTTTGCCTAGTGAAACAAAAGAATATATTCCTGCTGTAATGAACTATTATAATTAGTAATATTTTTATAGCTAAGCAAATAAATTTATTTATATGAAAAAACTGGTGATGTTAGTAATATTAATTATTTTTTCTAATTTTGTTTATGCAGAAGAAATAAACATTCCAGAAACGTTCACAGCTGAAACTAATATTAATGAAGTTACAACATATTATTACGCAGGTGATAAATTACTAGTAGCTGAAAATAATAATGTTATTACTTATCACTATCAAGATAGGTTAGGTAGTGATGTTAATTCTAAAACACTTCCATTTGGTCAGGAAATTGTTTCTTCTGAGAGATTTTCATTTACAGGAAAAGAATTAGATTCTGAATTATATTATTTTAATGCTAGATATTATGATTCAGACTTGGGAAGATTTACTTCTGTGGATCCAGTGCAAGATAATCACCCTTATTCTTATGTAAATAATAATCCTATGAATTATGTGGACCCGAGCGGGATGCAACCTAATAATATGTTTAGGGAAGAATGGCATCCGCCTATGGCTATGGAAGGTGAATGGTATTCTTATATGGCTTCGCAAAAAAAACCTAGTTATCCTGAGTTTATTGAGAATATTCCGACTGAACTAGGGGAAGTAGAGAAATTTGTTAATAGTGGAGAATTTGGAGTTAAATCAATTGGTTTACAAAAAGGAGGTATTCATGAAATCATGCTCGGGGAATTCAAAATATTTTGTATCGAGCAGGAGTGTGCAGATGTGGCTTTATTAGCTTCAGCGTTATATCAATCTAAATATACAAATGATGTAATCTTACCTACTAATGAATATGGAAATATTAAATTTTCTGAATGGGAGGAAACTTCTAAAAATACTGGTTTTTCTTCTTCTTTTGAAGGGTATTTACAGTATATATTTACATATGCTGATACTAACTTATTAATGCGTAAAACGGAAGATACAACTGTAAATGAACTAGGGCCCGGAGATTTAATATTTAATGCTGATTCAAGCCATGTAAGAACTATAAAAAGAGTTGATACTCTTGAAGATGGAAGCAGGATATTTACTGTTTTTGATGGTAGTCGTATAGTAAAGAATAATATAGTAAACGTTCGAACCGTTCAATTATATCAAATTAGTGAGAATGATGTTAAGAGAAGGATTGAGAAAAATATATATGTTATAAAAAAAGGACTAGATCCTAATCAGGTAAACTAGGTGAGTAATTTGAGACTTCTTCGTTTGTTAGTATGTTATCTTCATTTACATCTACTTTTGATAAAATATGATTAAGTGTAGAATCTGGAAGTGTGGAATCTGGAACGCATACAGCTTTTAATGTTTTTTTTATTGAATTATATTCAAAGTCTACATAACCTTTAGTTTTTTCTGATAATATATCTCTAAGAACTCTTTCTTCGTAAAAACTTGTTGGGTTGACCATTAACGTATAACTGGTTCCTATTATGGCTAATTCTAGTGGTTCATTTTCTGTTTTTGTATCATTTTGACAGCCTAGTGAATATAATACTGTTAATCCTGCTACAATTCCTTTTATCCTTGAATTAACCATAAATTGAAGAATTATTTAGGCTATATAAATGTTTCTTTTGTGACTATTTATGAGTAATTAAATCTTAACTTCTATCTTTTTATTAGTTTCTAAAGCGTCTACTATAGTTCTGCCAAGTTGTGATTTTTTATGTAGCTGTATTTTTCCATCATTTGATATTATTGCGGAGAAAACAAATGTATCTTCTATGAAGAATTCTGCTTGTTTTTTGCTTAAACTTCTTGAAAAACTAAGAGTTAAAAATTTATTTGATTCTGAAACATGATACTCTATATTACTCTTTTTTTCTTCTAAGCCTTTTACAGTTATTTTAATACCCATTTTTTGTTCTATGTTCTCTATTCTTTTTCCGCCAACTCCAATTATTTTAGCTATTTCTGATTCTGGTAAATATACTATTGCTCTATTATCAGACAATAATTCTAGTTTGGCATTTCTTGAATATTGTGCGAATTCTTTTTCTAGATAATGCTCTGCAAATTTTTGTGTTGAAGATTTTTCTTCTGAAACTGGAACTACAACTGTTTGTTCACCATAACTATAAATTTCATAAGCTAATTTATTAGTTATAAAATTATAAACTTCTATTACTGGACGTGCTAAATCTGCTTCTGTCATTCCGGATGGAGTTTTTACAGTCATTTTTAGTGTTAATATTGTTCCTAGTTTTCCTGAATCCATGTATATTATAGTGTCTAGTACTGAAGGAATCATTCCAGTTTCCATTCTTGAAATAAATCTTTGGACTGCATCAATAGCTGATGCTGAATGAATAACACCTAAACAATTAGAACCTGCTAATCTTAAATCTATAAATAATTTAAAATCTGGGGTGTCTCTTATTTCATCAAATAATATATTATCAGGTCTAGATAGAAATAAAATATCATGCATTTCTTCTGAAGTTGTGAAATTTTTTGAATATTGTGTAATCTCTTGACTTACTTGTAAATCTCTTGGCGATTCAACTGTCTTAGTTATTTTTCCGTTTCTTGAATAATATTCTGCTATCGCTTGTGCAAACGTTGATTTACCTGAACCTGTTTCACCTGCTATTAAAATTCCACGAGCTTTTGTTTTTATTCTTTCTAAAACTTCTTTTGGTAAATTATAATCATCAAAATTTAATTTTTTTATTGGTCTTATTGCTGTTATTTCTAAACCATCTGATACTGGAGGTCTAACAATAACAATTCTATAGTTTTTATATTGTACAACTGTTGAGCCTGCTCTTGAAATTTCTATGAATGAACTTGAATTGTAGCTTGCTTTTTCTATTATTTCTTTTGCAAATTCTTTCATTTTATCTTTTGTTATTACGTTTTTAGATAATTTTGTAAGATGCCATTGACCGGGTAAACCTCTTTTTGCTGAAGGAATAGCATTTTCTTTTAAATGAATAGACATTGTGTTTTTATCAAAAAATCTTTCTATCTTTAATTTTGATGTTGGTCTTTTGTGTTCAATAAATTTAACTTCTAAACCAAAAGCTTTGGCTGATTCTGCTTGAACAATATCTGCAGTTACCAATATTGCATTTTCTTCAAAGGCCATACTTCTAATTAATGCATCTATTTCTCCGGCTTTTGCGTATTTTATTTGTTCGTGTGTTGGCCTTGATCCAGAAAATCTTAATTCAATTTTGTTTTCTTTTTTTAATTCTTGTAATTTTTTTAATTCATCTAAACCAAGAAAACCAATGTCTCTTCTTTTGTTTGCTTGTGATTCTAATTCTGAAACTGAAGCGTTGTGAATTAATATAGTTCCTGAGATCTCTTTTGATTCTATTAATTTAGAAACAACTCCTTCAATTAACACAGAAGTGTCTGGTACATATACTTTCATAAATTTTTTAGTGTGATATCTGTTTATATATATTTTGTATCCTTTAAGTAGAAAGTTTTAAATAGTTTTTATTATTGTTTTATATTTATGAAAAAAAGCTTGATAGTTGTAATTGTTTTGCTTGTTGTTTCGTTGACGTTACTTACATTATTTAAAGAAAATGCAACAGTTTCTGAATTTTTTGAGAATTCTATTAAATTTAGTAGGGTAGCTGAACCCGATCAAGAAATGGGGTTAGATGTTGGAAATTTATTATATACTCCTTTTCCTTGGACCGATGAAATTCCTACTTATTTGAGGGGTTCTTGTGCTGATTTAGACACTAAATATTTTAATTCTGCTGGCTGTGCTGCTTCTTGTGGAGCAAGTGCTAATGAAGTAAAATTTACAGATGGTTCAAAATTTAGTGATTGTGGTATCGGTGAGGTATGTTGTATAAGTAAAGATTTGTATGCTGGAACGAAATGTTTGGATCCTGATCCTTTTGATAAAGTTGCATCTTGCCCCCCAGTTCCTTATTGGGATAACTATTATGAATACGCTGAAGATTATTGTAATTGTTATGGTCAGTATTCTCCAGATATTGGAGATAAGACTTGTGGAGATGCACAGATGGATGTTCCACAGATTGATATTGAAGATGTTTGTAATCTTAGGGATTGTAATGATGATGCTTTAAGGAATGTTAATTGTTTACGAACTGATTTCTTTTGTAATAGATATTCTAATGTTTTTTGTTCTGATGGATCTTGTAATAATCAGAATGTTAATACTTGTATAGCAGATCCAGATTGTTGGAGCCCTGCTTGTGGAACAACTGATGAAGCTTGTAAACAAGGTGTTTGTGGTGCAAAATCTTGCATGAGTCTTGTTGATATTGCTGATTGTGTTGAAAGAACTAATGGGCTTGCTTGTGTTGGAAGTCAAACTTTTGATGGGAATCAATGGCAGTATGGTTTTATGAATGAGATTAGGAATACTGATAAGGTTGGAAGATTAGGCTGTCAAAATTTAGATGATACTGCTAATGGAAAATATTACGATTGTTGCTTAGTTCATCCCGATAATGATGTAAACAAAGATTATAAAATTTGGGAAGTTGCTTATAAGTATGATTATACAGTTTGCAATAAAAATAATGCTGCCTTGCAGTCGGGATATTACTTTTCTCCTGGACTTGTAAAAGGTCAACAAATAAGTTGTATTTGGCCTGAAAGTGCTTTTGTTCCCGTTGGAGATTTACCATGTTCTGGAACTCCGTGCGGAAATAAAATTAGTTCTGGAGTCGGTCTTACTTTAGAAGATTATAAAAGGTGTTGGGAATGTGGTGATATGTGTGATGTTGGAGAATGTTGTAATAATGTAGACGATGATGGAGATGGTTTAATTGATAAATCTGATTCTAGTTGTGATTATTTAACAAGTCCAAGAGAAGGAGGTGTTTGTTTTGCGTAAATTATTTTCAATATTGATAATTTTTATGATAATGTTTAGTTCTGGTGTTTATGCCGAAGAAGATGAAGGAATCGATAGTGATTCTGATTCTGGACGTACTGTTTCTGCTGCAGTAATTTCGAATGGTGTTAAAGATATTGATGTTTCTGTATACAAAGGAGATGCAGCTTTTGCTATTCCGATTGCATCTATTCCTGGAAGAAATGGATTAGGATATGATTTAGCTTTAACTTATAATAGTGATATATACAATGATAGTTTAACTACAAATAATATTTCTCAGGCTTCTGAAGTTGGTTTAGGATTTAATTTAGGAGTTGGATTTATATATAGAGATTTTGGAAGTGAGAAAACTACAGGGAAAGATTATATTGTTGATCAGTCAGATGATAGATTTTATGTGAACTTCCCAGTTGTGGGTTCTGGTGAATTAGTTAAATCAGGTGAAAAAATTGTCAGTAGTCAAAAAATATTTTCTTATCGTTCCAAAGATGATTCTTTTGCTAGATTTGAAGCATATGTAACTCCATATGGGAATTATATTACTAAATGGGTTGCTATTGATGTAAAAGGAACTGTTTATGAATTTGATCATAGAAGAGAAACAATTGCTTATAATATGGATAATATTGGTGGCGGTTCTTTAACTTTGAGAATGAGAATGACTGGATGTACTCAAGAGTCAGATTGTCTTGAAACTATTGAAGAACCAGTTTTAACTGATGCTGATAAATTTAGTTATCAATGGGATTTAACTAAAATAAAAGATTTAAATGGAAATGAAATTAATTTTGAATATAATGATGATGTTCATACAATTGAAGTTACTAATGCTGGAGAAGTTTCTGTAGATTATTCTTGTTTTGATCCTTATTCTTCGAAGACAGATGGTTATACAAATTTAGCTTATGCTGCTGAATGTATACAAAATGTATACAAAGCCGAATTGGGGTGTACTGATATTGGTTTAGCAGTTGATGCATGTAAATTAAAATATAAATTTACAGATGGGCAAGGGTGTACTGCATTGGGTGGAACTTGTTTACCTAATTCTAAAATTTGTGATAATTCTACTGTAATAGGAGATGTTTTCCTTGGGCAAACTGCTGGTACTTGTCCGGGTGATGATGGTATATTTTTATGTCAAGATAATTATAGATGTTGGAGGTCTGTAGATGAAGATTTTCCTAATTTAGCTGCTTCTCAATCTGTGTTATGCCATAGTTATACCCCTCCAGAGGTTAGTTGTGAGGATTATTCTGGTGATAGTCAAATCGGTGTGGATTATAACGATGTTTGTAGGTCTTCTGACGGGGGTTTAGGTGGATATTATGTTGGTAATTTAGCATACAGTACTGTTAATTCTTTGACAGATTATACTGCTTTTTCTGATTCTACTCCTCGTGCTAAATTAAGTAATGAGGATAAACAAAGGGATACTATGTTTGCTACTTCCAAAGCATTATCAATTTCTTTACCTAGTGAAAATCCTATAACAAATTCTTTTTTCATAGGAGAAAATCAATGTTGTGCAGGGTTTGGAGATTTAAAACAAGGAGAATGGTACACTGGTTCCGTTGGGGAATTTACTTGTACTCCTAAAGGTTTAACTGGTGAAGCTGATTTGTCGTCAGCTCAAGCAGCTTTGAAAGATTATTATAGATTACCCGATTCTATTTCTCCGAATGTTGGTTGTTATGCTAAATATCATGGCGATGTTGCAAATGTTGAAACTTGTATTGGTTTTGATGTTGGACCTGCTGATTGTAGTGATCAAATGGATTTCCAATCTGCAAATATGTTATATAGTTGTTGTGTTGGTGAAGTTGTTAGTTCCTCTCCTGCTATGAATGGTCAATGTTTGCCTGTAGTTCCTGTTGCAGGTAGTAGTTCTGAACAAAGAAAAACATGTGCAGTTAGAACTTCTTATGTAAAGAGTTGTCCTCAAACTTATGTGGCTACTTCTTATTTAACAAGAGTTAGTGATTCTGCAGGCAACTCTATTGTTTTAAATTATAATACTGGGATTAGAGATGATTATAAATTACAAGAAGCAATTAAGATAGAGCCTGATTTTTGTGGTGATGGTGTTAAAACTGTTTTGTTTGAAGAATCAGAACATGTGACAAGGAATAAAAAACTATCTCTAGCAAGCGTTAAAACTTATACTTCTGGAGATACTCTCCCAATGTCAGAAGTTAAATTTAATTATGGTTATTTTGCTCTAACTGGTGCAGGTGGAACTGATAATAATTATAAGAAATTAATTTTGAAGGATGTTAACTTTTATGGAACTAATAGTGAGAAGATACCTACTTTGAAATTTAGTTATGGTACACAAGTTAGTACTGGTGTCCTTAACGATCTTAAAGTAAATAAAGTTACTTATCCAACTGGTGGAAGTGTAACTTTTGGATATGAAGAAATAAATTATAATGGATTTGGAGATCCTACAAGTGATTATGAATTTGTGCAAACTGGTGAGAATAATGCTTTGTATATGTGTGATAATCCTTTGTTAGATTTTGATTGTCCTGCTGTTGTTGGGTATAGAGTTAATAGTAAGACTGCTGATGATGGAATGGGAGAAAGTTATACAACTGTTTATTCTTATGGTAATGGAGTTTATCATGTCGATGAAGCGAATAAATATGTTGGTTACGGTGATGTTACTGTTCAATTACCTGATGGATATGGAGAAGTTCAAACTTGGTTTGCTAATGATAATACTGGACAAATTATGAATGATTTGTTAGCAAAATGTCAAGTAATACTACCTGGTTATAGCTTTTCTTCTGGTGGAGCTTATCCTGATTTATATTTTAGAATGAGTGATGTTGCTTATAAAACAGAATCTAGAAAAACAGATGGGACTGTTGTTTCAAAATCTGAAAATACTGTTTGCCCAGTGGTTGTTTATAATGGTCTAGGTGGAGTTGAGTATGATACTAAAACTTACATTAGTTGGTTGAGAAGACAAGAAAATACTGTAGATAGTGTAAAAACCACAACAGATTACAAATATGATAATGAAGTTAGTCCAATTAGTGGAAATGGGTTAGTTGAAAAAACTATTAATACTAATAGCGATGGAAAACAGTTAGTTCAATTAACTAAATGGTGCCATGAAGATACTACATGTTATGGAAGTTATTTTTCTTATTTAAATAATAGTAATCTTTTGAGTTTACCATTTGAAACTATTGTTGATGATGCATTGACACCTTCGTTTCCATATTTAAGAGATTCAAAACAATTTTATAATGATTTTGATGGAACTTCGCTTGTAAAGTTTTTACCTTATCAAAATAAAGTTTGGTTGAATAGTGCATTTGTTATTGTTGGTGAGGTGACTTCTTATGATCAATATGGAAATCCTTTGGAAGTTAAAGATGGTAAAGGACATATAACTAAATATTATTATGGAAATTCTGGAGAGTGTGGAAATTCTGGAAATTTACTTGGCCATTCTTTAGTTACTTGTGAAGAAAAATCTTTAGATGGGGCTTCTTTGAAAACTAAATTATATTATGATAATCTTAATCGTTTGATTAGAGTTGAAGACTGGAATAATGTAGCAACTGAATATTCTTATGATGATTTTGGAAGAATGATTAACTCTAAATTTGTTGGAGATTCATTTTACTCACAAGAAGTTGAATATAATTATGGATTAGATGGTTGTACTTCTTTAGTTGAGGGAGATGATAATTGTATGAATTGGGTTAGAACAACTGATATGATTGATAATGTTGCTGGATTAAAATCTGAATCTAAATCTTATGTTGATGGCGCAGGAATGCACATGAGATCTAAGATAGTTAAAGAAGGAACTAGTGCTATTCAAGTTGATACTACTTATAATGCAATTGCTAAGGTTGATGAGGTTAGAGAACCAACTGCAGTTGTTGGAGTTTCTACAGTTTCTGAAATATTAAATAATATTGTTGGAGAAAGTGATTCTGATATTGCTTTAAGTTACGGTGAACCAATTATAACTGATGAAAAAGCTGTTGCTGAAGACTCGGTAAAATATTTCTATAAAAAAGATCCTTTGGCTAGAACTGATAAAGTATTTCCTCTAGCTGTTTATAATTATGGAGATGAAGATTATATTTGTGGTGGTACAACAGGAATTATTTGTACACAAACTGAATATAATACTAAAGAATTTACTGGTTGTGGAGTTTCTTACTCTTGTAATAATGTTACTGATGCTGAAGGAAAATCTGTTGCTTCCAAAATAGATAAATTTGGAAATGTTGTTGCAGTTAAGAATTCCAATGGTGATACTGCTACTAATACTTATGATGTTTTGGGTCAAGTTATTGAATCGGTAGATTTCAAAGGAAGAAGTGCAAACCCAAGTGGAAACGATTTTGAGTATGATAGTTTAGGAAGAGTAACTAAATCTTACAATCTTAATCATAATGGCCCTACTTCTTATTATTATGACATAAATGGAAATGTGGATTACTTTATCGATCCTAAGGGAAGAAAGATAAATAATATTTATGATGAGTTAGACAGAGTTGTTGAAGTTTGTATAGATAAAGATTCTGATTTGGGTAGTTGTGATATTAGCGATGATGAATCTCTTGTTAAAAATTATTATGATTTCTATTCTAATGGAGTCAGTAGTTGTAGGTTTGATAATTCAGGAAATGCAATTAGTAGTTATGGATTATTGTGTGCAGTAGATGAATTAGGAAATGATGAAACTGGATATAATGGTGTTAGATACGAATATGATAAAAAAGGAAATTTGATTAGAAGAGTTTCTCAAATTTCTGATATCAGTTATGAATATGATGATGCTGGTAATGTTGTAAAAATAATTGGGCCTGATGAAAATTATATTGAGTATACTTATAATAAATTAAATCAATTAGAAACGGTTTCTATAAATGGTAATGAAGAAAAATTTGATTTTAATTATACTGATTTGGGTTTAATTGATGTAATACAATATCCAGGAACTCAACCAGATCAAGATTTTAGTTATAACGCAAGAAATTGGGTTGAAACAATTAATGTTCCAGGTGTTTTTGGTGAGGTTTATGCTGGTTATGATAATGTTGGTAATTTAGGTCAAATTGTTGATTCCATTAGTGGAACAGGTGCAAGATTTACTTATGATAATTTGTATAGGTTGAGCAATGTTAATAATATTGATGAGTATTATAATGAAGGAACTTCTTTTACAATCGGGAGCATAGATTACACTTACGATAAGGTTGGAAATCGTATGAGTAGAAATGTTGATGTTGACAGTGGTATAATTGATGATGCTACTTATACTTATGGAACTGATGATAGGTTAGATTCAACTGATGATGGATGCACTTATTCTTATAATCAAATAGGTGCTTTGACTGGAAAAACTTGTGTAGCTGAATTAACAACTTATGAGTATGATAATTATGATAGATTGAAATCTGTTGAAGAAGTGGTAGATGGTATTATACATGGTTTGAAATTCAAATATGATATAGAAGGTAAGAGAGTTTACAAATTTTCTTATGAAAGACCAAATTTACCAGGTACTCGTTCTACTTCAAGTATAGCTACTTATTATGTATATGGAATTGGAATTAATCCTTTACAAGTCGTTGAATGCCAACCTGGATTAGATGCTGATTTTAATTTTGATAAAATTGTAAATCTTGGTGATACTGGTATATTCGCTAGTGTTTTCTATTCTGTTCCTTGGTCGTCAAATCCTTATTTTGAACAAGCAGACTTAGATAATGATGGAAGTATGAGTGCTAGTGATGTTGGAATATTTGCTAGTCAGTTTGCACAAGTTTGTGGTCAAGATTCAGCTACGGCTGCTGCGAATAAAGTGGAAATCTGCAATGAAATGTGTTCTGATCCAATATTATACGCCCAGGAACTTTCATTAGGTTTGTGTGTTTGTGACTGATGAAAATTAATAATATTCGGAGATTTAAAAAAGAGTCATGGTTTGTGGAAGTGTTAAGTTAAAAAAGAGTGTGATTTTTGTAATTCTATTAATTATTTTTTCTAATTTTGTTTATGCAGAAGAAATTAATATTCCAGAAACATTCACAGCTGAGACAAGTGTTAATGAAGTTACTACATATTATTATGCTGGTGATAAATTACTAGCAGATGAAAATAATAAGGTTATTACTTATCATTACCAAGATAGATTAGGTAGTGATGTTAATTCTAAAACACTACCTTTTGGACAAGAAATTATTAATGGTGAAAGATTTTCATTTACTGGGAAAGAACTAGATGATGAATTATATTATTTTAATGCTAGATATTATGATTCAAATTTAGGAAGATTTACTTCTGTAGATCCTGTTGAAGATAATCATCCTTATTCTTATGTTGCAAATAATCCTATGAATTATGTGGATCCGAGTGGGATGGACTTTGCTTCTGCTGCTCAAGATAATACTGCCACCCCTGATTATATTGTTCGAGACAATCTAGTTGAAAGAATCGATGGAGCTTATAGAGAGATTGAAACTAGGTATGGTGCAAATTATGATACTCTTGCAGAAGTCCCTTCTGGAACATTAGGAATACTTTCTGATCCAGTTTTTTTGGTTTTGAGTGGAGGTCTAACGACATATGCTCAGGGTGCAAGAGGTTTAGAACTTATGTCAGGTACGATTAAAGATATATCTGGGATTCCTTTTAATTTTAGAATGGCATTATTATCTAATCAACCAGAATCAGATATTTTAATAAATATGGCTAAAGAATCAGAAAAATTTGCTAAGAATACCGAAAATCCTACTTGTTTAACTGCAGCTATTTTAAATTATCTGAAAGCTGAAAAGATTGAGTTTAAACCAAAATTTCGGGTATATACTCATCCGGAAACAAAAAGGAATATTCATGCCAATATAGAAGTGACAATTGGGCCTTGGTGGAATCGCTTTCATCCGATTTTGGATCATGGGGAGGTTTACCTTTCTAGGAAATCTTATCTTTTAAGTAAAGGGAATACCATGAAAGCATCCGACTACTTTGAGTCTATGACTCCTCGAGACTTTGTACATTTGAATATGATATCCAAAAAAGTATATGCTATGCCTCGACCACCAAAAGGTGTTAATTAAATCACAACTTTCTAATAAATGTTAAAAAAGCAGTATGTCCCAACATTCTCATTTTTGGATGAACTACTTTTCCTTGAATATCCCACTCTCTTTCAATAGTTTCTGTTGTTTTAATAACTTTCAAATTAGAATTTTTTTCTGCTTGTTTAACTAATAAATCAGACTGAGTTATAGACGGAGAATATGAAACTATATAACCAGAAGATTTCAGAACTTTTTCTACATTGTCAATAACTAACCAAGGCTCTTTTATGTCTATTATTGCTGCATCAAAATCTTTTTCTTTTATTCCAAGTATCGCATCTTTGTTAATTAATTTAACATTTTTTATTTCAAAATCTTCTAAATTTTTTTCTGCTATTGTTAAATGATCTGGTCTTATTTCATAACTTATAATAGATTTTACAAACTGAGAAAGAAAACAAGTTAAAGCACCAGAACCAGTTCCAATTTCTAAAACTTTTGAATTTTTGTTTAAATTTGTTCCTGTAATTATTGGGCCTATATCTTTTGGTAACATTATTTGTGGGCCACGTTTTAATTTTTCAAAACTATCTAAAAATCCTGCGTTTGTGATTATAAATTCAGTATCTTTGTTTTTAACTTTTTGTTTTGTTTTTAATTCTTCTTCTGTTACTAAACCTAGTTGAGTGTGTAAATCTCCTGATTTCCAGTAAAATTTATTTTCTTTTGTATAAACTACTTTTTTAATTTTCATATAATTATATGTACCGAAAAGTTTTAAAAATAGTAGGTTATTAATCAATGTATGTTTAATGGTATTGAAAATGAATATGTAAGAGTAATAGTAGTGTTTTTTGTATTATTCTTTGTATTTAGATTAGCTTATATTGTATTGCAAAAGATTGTTTTAAAACTAACTTTAAAGACTAAAACAGACTTGGATGATATAATTGTTAAGAAAACTTCTTTACCCGTTAGTATACTTTTTTTCTTAATAAGTTTGAATATGACAATAGAAGATACTTTACTGCTTTTGGAAGGGACACAAGATACAATTTCTAAATTAATTTATACATTAACTGCAGTCAATATAATATTTATTGTTTATATGATTACTAATTTGTTAATTGAAAGATCTTTTAAGAAATTTGCTCAAAAAACTAAAAGTAAATTAGATGATACTTTATTATCTTTAGTTCATAATGTAATGATTGTTGGTTTGATTGTAATTTCTACAATTTATGTTTTGTCTATTTGGGGAGTTGAAATATTACCAATACTTGGAGCTTTGGGTGTAGCAGGTATAGCTATTGCTTTGGCTTTGCAACCAACGTTGTCTAATATTTTTTCTGGTGCAGCTATGATAATTGATAAATCCGTTGCTGTTGGAGATTTAATATACTTAGATAATGGTCAACAAGTTAAAGGAAAGATTGAGAAAGTTGGATTAAGAAGCACAAGAATTGTCACATTTGATAACGAAATGATAATTATACCTAATAGTAAATTGGCAGATAGTATAATACAAAATGTTGCTTTACCCGAACCTAAATCTAGAGTCGTTGTTCCATTTAATGTTGCTTATGGTAGTGATATTGAAAAAGTTAAGAAGATAATTTTGAAAGAAATTTTAACTGTTAAATATTTTGTTAAAGATCCAGAACCTACAGTTAGATTTGTTGAGATGGGAAGTTCCTCTTTGAATTTTAAAGCGTATTTTTATGTTGAAAGTTATGACCATAGGTTTGAAGCTGTCGATGAAGCTAATACTAAAATTTATAATGCTTTGAATAAAGCTGGAATTGAAATACCTTTCCCGCAGCTAGATGTTAGATTGAAGAAGTGAATTTTTAATTTAAGTATTATTCTTCCAAACTTTTTCACATTGATTATTAACACATTTTATATCGAAATTGTAACCTGGAGATGCACAAACTGAACACTTAACTCTTGCCGGTGGATTTCTGAATGGACAGAAAACATCCCAATCTTCGTTTACAGTGTCTCCACAATCGCAATACCCACATGTTGTATCTTTAAGAATACAGTCAGAATCTAATGAACAATGTTTGTCAGGTGTTCCAGATACATATTTATTTAATGATGAAAATGCACCGAATACATTTGATAAAAAAAAGAAACATACTATGAGTATAATAATTGTGATTATTTTTATTTTTTCGTTCATAGACAGATTGAATTGCAGAAATATTTAAAACTATTTGTTTTTTTGAAGAAGTGAATGCAGGGAGCAGGGTTCGAACTTACCATTTTTATCTTTATGCTTGCCGGCTTGCCAAACACCGTCGCTAAGTATTTAAATAAAGATTTATTCCTATTTATATGGAATATTGCGATGAAGTTGCAGAAATCATTGGAGCTCATATAGGTGATGGATGGATAGAATCTAGGGGTAATGCACTTTATATTGCAGGTCATAAAGAAGATGACAAAGATTACTATGATAATCATTTATGCCCTTTGTTTTCTAAATATTTTTCTAAAGTAAAACCGAGAAATTTTGATTATTGGTCAGTTTATGGATTTAATCTTTATAAAAAAGAAATAATCGACAAAATAATTGAACTTGGTGTTAAAAAAGGCAAAAAAACACTTATTGTAGAATTCCCTTCTTGGATTTTTTTTAAAAAAGAGTTTATGATTGGTGCATTAAGAGGATTATTTGATACTGATGGCAATTTTCATTGTAAAAAATGTTATGGTAAATATGACAATAATTTTAGAAAAAAATATCACTGCCAACCGAGAATAGAAATAGTATCTACTTCAAAACAACTTATTATTCAAGTGGAAAATATTTTGAGAGAGATAGGATTTCATCCCGGGATGATTATGATTAAGAAAGCAAACAATAAAAATGGGAAAAATAATAGCGAATCTTATAAGATTAGAATTGATAGGTTAAACGAAATAAAAAAATGGTTTGAAGAATTGAAATTATCTTCTAATCCTAAACATATATCTAAGTATTATATTTGGAGAGAATTTAGATTTTGCCCGCCAAAACTAACGCCGGAAGAAAGAAAACAAATACTTATTAATAAAATTGATCCTTATTTTTATTATAATTAAAATGCAAGGTACAGGATTCGAACCTGCGTAGGCACTAAGCCAATAGGTTTCTCATAAGCGATCTTGAGCTTGGACTTCTTTCGAATCTATCCCGTTTGACCGCTCCGGCAACCTTGCACTTCAAAATTCTTAAGCTAAACCCAATATAAAAAGGTTATGGAAAGTTTTTTATTGAGTGTATTATGATTATATTTATGCCAACTAATGCAGGTTTTGAATATCAAAGATTAGAAAAGGAATATCCTAGTGCTAGAACTTTTCTTGAGAAAATTGCAATTTTACAAAAGATGCTAGAAGTTGGACCAAAGCATAAAGGGGCTGAAAAGTTAAGGAACGATATAAAGAAGAAGATTGCTAAATATAAAGGATTATTAGACAGAGAAAAAAGATTATCTAAGGGAGGTAATCGTGGAGGATTATCTATAAAAAAAGAAGGTGCTGCTAGAATTGTTTTAATTGGAGCTACTAATACTGGAAAATCTACTTTATTATCTAGAATAACAAATGCTAAACCTGAGATTGCTGAATATGAACATACAACTAGAAAACCAGAAATAGCTACAATGGATTATCATGGTGTTATGTTGCAAGTTATAGAAATGCCAGCAATAACAAAAGATTATTTAGAAAAAGAAAAAGGACCTGCATATTTAGGGGTTGTTAGAGATTCTGATTTGATTGTTATTGTTTCAAGAAGTAGAGATGACATTAAATTAATAAAAGAAGAGTTAGAAGAAGCTGGAATCCCTTTTAATGGAATAATTGTTAATAGTATGGATAATAATGTCAAAGAAAGAATATGGAATAAACTTGGTTTGATTTACGTTTACACTAAAAGTCCTGGAAAAAATAAAGATTATCCCCCTATTGCATTAAATAAAAAAGCAAATGTTCGAGATTTGGCATTGAATGTACACAAAGATTTTGTTAGGCGTTTTGATTATGCTAGAGTTTGGGGAAAAAGTGCTAGATTTTCTGGTCAGAGAGTTGGTTTGAATCATATATTACAAGAAGAAGATGTTATTGAGTTACATCTAAAATAAGTAATATTTTTATATACAATTAGATAAATTTATTTATATGAAAAAGCTGGTGATGTTAGTAATATTAATTATTTTTTCTAATTTTGTTTATGCAGAAGAAATTAATATTCCAGAAACATTCACAGCTGAGACAAGTGTTAATGAAGTTACTACATATTATTATGCTGGTGATAAATTACTAGCAGATGAAAATAATAAGGTTATTACTTATCATTACCAAGATAGATTAGGTAGTGATGTTAATTCTAAAACACTACCTTTTGGACAAGAAATTATTAATGGTGAAAGATTTTCATTTACTGGGAAAGAACTAGATGATGAATTATATTATTTTAATGCTAGATATTATGATTCTGAGCTAGGAAGATTTACTTCTGTTGATCCTGTGCAAGAGAATCATCCTTATTCTTATGTTGCAAATAATCCTATGAATTATGTTGATATTACTGGAATGAGTAAAGATTGGTATTTGAATAAATTTGTTGAATCTGCTAAAAAAATGGTAACTGAATGGGAATATATGAATTCGGTTAGTGATTATTTTGGTGTTAAAATGAGTTCTGTTTATGTTGCTGCGGATTCTGTTCAAAACATAGAAGAGTTACCAGTAGTATTTTTTATAGCGAAAGAAAGAAATCAAGATCCAAAATTTGTTATTGAACAACATAATTCTGGAAAATCTTGGCATCAAATTCTTTTTGAAGATAATATTAAGTCTAAAGTTGAAATTTTGAATCCTAATCTTAGGGGGTTTGTTCTCAGCTCTGTTTTCCAACCTAGTCTGGATAAGTTTGGTGAAATACATAGATTTAGTGGATTAACCATTATTTCTCAGCTGATTATTGATGATTTTGATAGGAAAGAAATAAAGTTTAATGATAAAGAGATTAATAATTTGATCAATTTGAGGTTGATTAGTAAATATTATGATACAAATGCTTATAAAATTATGGCTTTGAGAGATAAAGGACAAAGATATGATATACTTGCGATGCAATTTAGTCTAAATAAACAATAATAGAAAACCTTAATTATTCTAATATATATGTTAAAAGAGGTATGATTGAGCTTGGTGGAAGTATTTTTTTAGAGAATTTTGATGAACTAGATAAAGGTACATTGGTCGTAATCAAAAAAATAATTGGAAATTATACTAGAAAAATTTCTTCTTCTGTTGTTGGCTATAAGAAAATAACAGTTAGTATAAAAGAAAAAAGTGAATTTGAAATTCATGTTAAAGTTGAGGCAGATAAATCTATTGAATCAATAGCAAAGAATAAAAATTTGTTTTTTGCCCTAGATAGAGCATTGGCTCAAGTTCTTGAGTAACAAAAACATTTATAAATAGGTTAATTCTTCGAATTTAATTAGGAGTTAAAAATGAATAGAATTGGCGGTTATAGAAGGAAAACGAGAAGTAAGCTAAGAAAAAAGGTAAGAACTAAAGGTAAGATGGCTATTAGAAGTTACCTTCAAGCGTTTAAAGATGGAGATAAAGTTTACTTGGTTGCTGAGCCTTCTATGCAAGATGGTTTGTACCATTTAAGATTTCATGCCAGAGCAGGCACTATAGTAGGAAAACAAGGAAGCAACTATTATGTGTCTATTATGGATGGGGACAAAAGAAAAAAGATATTAGTTCATCCTGTTCATTTGAAGAAAAATTTAAAATGAAAATCATAGAAGAAAAACCAATTAGTTTGCCTGAAATGGATTATCATATCCAAGAGATGAAAAAAAGAGATAAAGAAATAAATTTCAGAGCTAAAAAAGTTGAAGAATATTTGAAAGTAATTCCAAAAGTTAAAGATTATAAAAAAATAACTAAAGAATTAGAAGATTTACAAATTCAAAGATTAAGGCCAAAACATATAGCTTTAATAATCAATATATTACCAGAAGATATGGACAGTTTGAGAGCTATATTAACTGGAGAAAACATAACTTTAAAAGATGATGATTTGAAGAAGATAGTAGACGTAGTGAAAAAATATGTTTAATAATCAAAATGATAGGTCAAAATACAAAGGAAGAACTTGCAATAATATTAGATTTCCTTCCGCATGGGTATCCATTCGATATAAGACCCATGCACCAGAAGACAGCAATAGCGCAAGCAATAGGAAAAAACTTTTTCACATTGCTAGAACTGGTCCCCAAGAAAGGGGAATTTTTACAACCTCATCAAGAGGTGTACATAGGGGAAGGCAAGAGAGACCATATACATCATATAATTGGTAAAATACCTTTGTCAAAGTTGACACAGACAGCTAAAGTCGAGTTAGACTTTGTAATAGAACAGATGGTGGATTTGAACGAGAAAAAGTTCGTTGACTTTTTCAATGTGGCAGGTCCAATAAACACGAGAATGCATCAAATGGAGTTGTTGCCCGGAATCGGGAAAAAACACACAATAATGATTGTGGAAGAAAGGGAAAACAAACCATTTGAATCTTTCGAGGATTTGAAAAACAGAGTAAAGTTGATACCAGATCCGAAGAAAACCGTGATAAGAAGAATATATGCTGAGCTAAATAATGAGGATAAGCATAGACTGTTCGTGCAATGTTAACAAAAGCTTTTTAAATAGACTGTAAACTCAAGATAACAATGGAAGAACAAAAAATGAGACATTTGATTCGTATCTTTTCGACAGACCTAGAAGGTGCTAAACCAATTGGTTCTGCTTTGAGAAAAGTTAAGGGAATTAGTTTTTCTATGTCTAATGCTATTTGTTATGTTTCTGGTATTGATAGAAGTAAAAAAGTTGGATTGTTGAATGATGAAGAAGTGAAAAAAATAGAAGGTGCCTTAAAACAATTAGATAAATTTCCAGCTTGGATGTTGAATAGAAGAAAAGATTATGATGAAGGTAATGATATTCATTTGGTTGGTGTTGATTTAAAATTAAAAAATGAATTTGATATTAAAAGATTAAGAAAAATAAGAAGCTACAGAGGTTCTAGACATGCTACTGGCCAACCAGCAAGAGGTCAAAGAACTAAAGCTCACTTTAGAAAAAGTAAAAAAACACTTGGTGTTAAGAGGAAGAAATAAATGGGTCAAACTAAAAAATTAAGGAAGAAGTATGAAACACCAGCTCACCCATGGTTGAAGGATAGAATTTTACAAGAAAAAGAATATGTAAAAGAATATGGTTTCAAAAATAAAAAAGAAATTTGGAAAGAAGTTTACAAATTAAAAAAATCTAGAGATCAAGCTAAAAAAATTATTGCAAATAGTTCGGCTGATCAATCACAAAAAGAAAAAGAACAGTTGATTAATAGATTATTAAAATATGGTTTGACTAAACATGATTCAAAGATTGAAGATGTTTTGGCTTTAAAAGCCTCTGATTTTTTTGAAAGAAGATTACAAACATTAGTTTTTAAGAAAGGATTATCAAAGTCTGTAAATCAAGCAAGACAATTTATAGTTCATGGTCATGTTTTTATTGGAGATAGAAAAATTACTGCTCCATCTTACATGGTTAGTTTAGAAGAAGAATCAAAAATAATGTTTAATCCAAGATCAAATTTATCTAAAGAAGATCATCCAGAAAGAGTTATATTGACAAAGCAAGATAAAAAAATTCTGGAAGAGATAAAACCAAAACAACATGGTAAAAAAGAAGAAGTTGTAGAAGAAAAAATAGAAGAAGTGAGTGTAGAGGAATAAAATGTATATTGATAATAAAGGTAAAAAGTTAAGATGGGGAATTGCTCATATATATTCATCTTATAACAATACAATAATTCACATTACTGATATTACTGGATCTGAAACAATAGCTAAATGTAGTGGTGGTGTGATAACTAAAGTTCATAGATTAGAAGCTAGTCCTACTGTTGCAATGACTGCAGCTAAAAATGCTGCTGAAGCTGCTTTAGAAAAAGGTATTAATGCCGTTCACATAAAAGTTAAAGCACCAGGTGGACAAAATGGTCCAATGACTGCTGGTCCTGGGGCACAGGCAGCTATTAGAACTTTAACTAGATCTGGATTAAGAATTGGAGATATTGAAGAAGTAACACCAGTTCCACATGATACATGTAGAAAGAAAGGTGGTAAGAGAGGTAGAAGAGTATAAAATGGAAGTTAAAGTAATAGAAAAAAATGAAAATAATCTTGTATTAGAACTTTCTAATACTAATGAAACCGAAGTTAATACATTAAGAAGATTAATAATTACTGAAGTCCCAACAATGGCAATTGAAGAAGTTGAGTTTATTAAAAATGATTCTGCCTTATTTGATGAAATTTTAGCACATAGACTTGGTTTGTTACCTTTAACTACTGATTTAAAAATATTTAATGAAAGAGATAGATGTAAATGTGAAGGAAAAGGATGTCCATTATGTCAAGTTGAATTTACATTAAGTGCCAAAGGAAAATCTACTGTTTATAGTTCACAATTAGAATCTAAAGATGAGAAAACCAAACCCGTTTTTGGAAATATGCCTATTGTTAAATTAATTGATAATCAAGAATTAGAATTAAATGCTATAGCTGTTTTAGGAAGAGGAAAACAGCATATGAAATTTGCTCCTGGTGTTGTTTATTATCATCATAAACCAATATTAAAAATAGTTAATGATTCAAAAAAGTTAGAACAATTTAAAGATAAATATCCGAAAGCTGTTATTGTAGACGGGAAATTAGATGAAAAAGCATTACTTAAAGATAATGCATATGAATCTTGTGAAGGTATTTGCGATGAATTGTTAAAGGTAGACTATGAAAAAAATAAATTCATATTTTATATCGAATCTTTTGGACAAATAGGTCCAATGGAGATGGTAACTGTTGCTTTAGAAAAGTTTAATGAAAAATTAGATGATTTCGTTGATGCTTTAAAGGAACAGAAAAAAAGCACTAAGAAGTAAAGGCACCTATGATGCGGGAGTGCCAGAGCGGTCAAATGGGCATGGCTAAGGACCATGTGGCTTAGTGCCTGCGCAGGTTCGAACCCTGCCCCCCGCATAAAAAACAAAATGAAAACAGGACCAACAAACACAAACATGAAAGAACTGATAAAAGAAATCAGAACAGTTGCAATTAAAGAGAAGTCTGATTTTTGGAAAAGAATTGCTGATGAATTAGATAGACCAACGAGAGCTAGAAGAAATGTCAATTTGAATAGAATTAATAAATATTCAAAAGAAAACGAAACAATTATTGTTCCTGGAAAAGTTTTGGGTACAGGAGAGCTAGATCATAATGTTCATGTAGTAGCTTTTAATTTTAGTGAAGCTGCAATTAGTAAAATAAAATCAAAAATGACAATCAAAGAATTACTACATAAAAATCCGAAAGGAAAAGATGTGAGGATAATTGGTTAAAATGATAGTTGATGCAAAAGATTTAATTGTTGGAAGATTGGCAACGGTAGTTTCTAAGAAAGCTTTAATGGGAGAAAAAATAGATATTGTAAATTGTGAAAAAGCCATAATTACTGGGAAAAAAACTGAGATATATTCAAGATTAAAGAAAAAAGTTGATAGGGGCAGTCCATTAAAAGGACCATTCTTTCAAGCAATGCCTGATAGATTTGTTAGAAGAGTAATAAGAGGAATGTTACCTTATGATCAATACAAAGGAAAAATTGCATACAAAAGAATAATGTGCCATATTGGTGTGCCAGAAGAATTTAGAAATCAAAAAGTAGAAACAATTAAAAATGCAAATATAAGCAACAGTACAACTTTAGCATATCTTACTGTTGGTGAGATTTGTAAACATTTGAGAAAATGAAAATAGTACATAAATCAGGAAAGAGAAAAACAGCAATTGCCAGAGCAACAATGAAACCTGGTAAAGGGTTAGTTAAAATTAATCGTTTATATTTAGATAATTATAATCCGGAGTTGGCAAGATTAAAAATAAAAGAGCCATTAATGTTGGCTGGTGAACTAGCGAATAAATTTGACTTTGAAGTTAAAGTTTATGGTGGTGGATGGCAATCTCAATCTGAGGCTGTAAGATTAGCTATAGCTAGATGTTTAGTTGAGGCTAATAAATCTTTGAAAACAATATATTTAAATTATGATAGAAGAATGTTGGTAGCAGATACTAGAAGAAGGGAAGAACGTAAACCAAACGATTCTAGTGGTGCTAGAGCAAAGAGACAGAAATCATATAGATGAGGACAAAATGATAATACCAATTAGATGTTTTTCGTGCGGAAAACCAATAGGACATTTGTGGGAAAGTTATTTAGATAGAGTTAAGGCTGGGGAAGATCCAAAAAAAGTTATGGATGAATTAGGTTTGAAAAGGTATTGTTGTAGGGCATTGTTTTTAGGTCATATTGACTTGCTCGAAGATATAGCTAGATATAAAAAGTTTTAATTATTCTTATGAGAGATCAAATTTGGTTGGAATCTAGACTAGATAATATTTGGAAAGTTTTAATGCCTGAAGTTGAAAGAAAAAATAAAGTTATAATTAGATTTAAAGGTAGATGGAAAAATAAGTTTGGGCATATAAAAAAATTAAATGATGGTTCTAGCGAAATAGTTGTTAATTCTTTTTTTAGGCATTTAGATATTCCTGAATATATTATTGATACAACTATAGCTCATGAATTAGTTCATTATATGCATGGTTTTCAAAGTCCTTATCCTAGACAATATAAACATCCACATAAAGGAAATATAGTTAATAAGGAATTAAATAAAAGAGGATTTGAAATGTTGTTAAAATTAGAGAAAGAGTGGATAAAAACTAATTGGAAAAGCGTTTATTTATCTCTTGCTTAGAGGGAATCTCATATATTTTTTACAATTTAGACAATAATAGACTACTTTTTTGTTTTTAGTTCTGACTCTGTAATTTTTATTTCTGAAATACTTGTAGCAGTGTTTACAAAATTTTCTTTTGTATTCTCTTGGGATTCTTAAATTTAATTTCATTGCAATTTTTCTTGCAGTTTTAACATATTTATTTGCTAACTGTTGTGATTTAGTTTTTTCTGCTTGTTCGAATAAAATTTTTATTCTTTCTTTTGAAATTTCGATATCTTTTTGCCTTTTCATATAATCTAATTAAAAATGGATATTAAAAATGTTTTGAAATGCGCGAACCGGGCTTTAAACCTTCTTGGCTTATCTCAGGGTATAAGTTGCTTATTTATTTGAAGTATATATGGGTGTATATTAATATTTCTATACTTGATTTATGGATTGTTATTTTTATTTTTTTGGAAAATGGTTTGTAAAAATAACAATAACAAAGTTTAAATTTAAATGATTATTCTTTAAATTATGTACTCTGATAGGGAATTGATTGCGAAGATCAAGATTATATTTGATAAAGAGAAAAAGGAGATAGTTATGTTTAGGCGGGCATTAATTAAACTGAACAGAAATGTTGGCCCGAAAGGAATATATGGCCCGACAGAATATGATAAAATTTGTTTAGATGTCCCAAACACGCATTTAATTTATGATAATTTAGATTTGCTTATAAAGTTATATTCAAAAATTTCTTCAAATCCAAATCTTAAAAAATTATTTTTAGATCAGGTAACAAGTAATATTGAAAATAATATTTATTTTGAAAGACAAACAGGTTTAAGATTTAATATTGCTGGTTTAGCAGTATTTTTTCTTTTTCGAATTAATAAATTGGATATTCTAGAAAAGGCAATAGAAAAACGAAAAAAAAATAAATTATTATCGGATAATATAGATAGTATACTAGTAGTTATTAAAGATATTTTAATATATGAGCATTATAAATTAAATGAAGAAAATATAATTTTATTGAAAAAAATAGTGGATAACTTAATTACTATAATGTTAGGCCATAGTCGTCGCTTTTTCATGAGAGAAGATTATGATTCTCGAATTAATGAAACTATTGAAGGAATGGATAATCTTTTTAATGATTTAGAAGTTCATCGTTTGAAGATAGAATTATCAGATAACCTTAACTATGAAATTAATCAAGATAAAGAAATTGTCCAAAAGTATATTTTAGAATACAAAATTGATGAAACTGCTTCACTTGCCCTTAATAAAATAGATCAGTCATATTATGATATATCAGAAGAAAGTTTTGATTTGAGAAATAGCATTTCTTTACTAAAAGAAGTATTTGATAAAGTAACAAAATCGATAATGGATGATCTGATTCAATTTACTGGAGAAAAACCTACAAAAATTAGTAATGAACACCCGACAGAAACTAAGCACAGATTTATCGAAGAAAAATTAATCTTTAATGAAGGTGAAAAAAGAATGATGGGTGCAGTTAATCAAATGTTAAATGAAGAAAAACATTCTTTTATGTCTAAAAAAGAAAAATTTAGAATAACAAGAAATGTAACAATAGAATTCCTTTTATTATTATTTTCTAAACTAGATAAATTTAAAGAAAATGGCAAAAGATAATATTGGATCATTAATCTACGAATGGATTGTTTTTTTAAAAGTACCTTCAATTATTTTAATAGTAACCTGTGTTTTTGCAAAGGTCATGTATCAAACAGGGGGCGTTATTTGGATGATTTACACATTAATTATTGGTGTAATTGTAGAAATTGCTTCTATTGTTAGTTTGCTGAACAGGACAGAAAGTTTCGTTTCAGGATAAGTTTAATCAATAATTTCTTGGTAAATGAGGTTAACTGAAAAAATCCCTAAATGAACACTGAACAATGTATTCAAATTTATATACCCTTATGGTGTATTATACCAAATGGAAATAAATAAAGATCTTGGAGAAGAAATCATTTCTAAATTATCAGAAATATTAGAGAAATTATGGAGTAAAAATGGGAAAGAACTCACAAATTCATCTTTATCTTGAAACCAGTGTTTATGAAGTATTAAAAAAAGAGGCAGAAGAAAGAAAAATATTTATATCAGAAATTTGTAGAGAAAAATTAGGACAAATAACACAATTAACAAGGGTCGAAGCCGAAATTTGCAAAATTAAGGAGCAATTATCATTTATTATAAAAAATATTAGTTAATTTATCTATACTATTAGCCTGGCCTTATCTATTCTTGAGTATTGTTAATTAAAATGGGATATAATCTATTTATTTTACTATAGTTGCTGGAAAACGGCGTTAAGAAAATCTTGGCGCTAGCTGGCGTAGCCAAGATTTTTAGCCTTTTGGAAGCAAAATAGCGCATTAAGATGCGCTTATGGGATATTTAATATTTTTAATGTTAATTGTGCGAAGCACCTATCTTTAGTCTAAGTGCTATAACCTTACATCTAATGAAGTGATTTTCAATCAAAATACTACATAATCTTATTAAATTTGAAGAACTTAAAAGTGTTCACTTTGAGCATACTACTTAATTAATTTATTAAGCTCTAAAAGATAATTATAAACTTTCTTACCTTTTCCAGTAATTCTATAATTCACATTTTGATGGCCAATGTCTTCCTTTTCAATAAGTTGCGTATTGATTGCTTCCTTTAACACTGCTTGTAGTGTGGTGTGGGATACCTTGGTATGTTTAAACATTTCGGAATATTTTGATTCTTTTGAATTCAAGATTTCTAATATTTTAAAGAGGCATCTTGTTTCAGCAGATTTGAAGATCATAAGTAGACAGAGCAATATTTATAAATAAACACTACATCGTAATAACGATGTGACAAAATGATTAATAAAAAAAAGATTGTTTCAAATGAAAAGATAATAACGATTTATGGAAACCCGGTTAGAGTAAGGATGTATGGAACTGAAGGAAACCAATATCAGCAATTTTATGATAAAAATTTAAAAAAATGGGAATATAGACATATAAGAAAAGCTCAAAAGAAATATAATATAAAAAATATTAAATCAATTTTAACTCCTAAAGGTAATTTTCAAATCCACCATATCGATAAAAATAGAGAGAATAATGATGAAGAAAACTTAATTCTTCTTCATGTGAAAGACCATAGAGAACTACATAATAATAAAACCTTAGAAATAAAAAAGATAAAATCAGATTTTCGCATGTAATTTGTTGGTAATTTCTAGAATTTTAATCATTTGTTGTTCTAATCTTTCTAATTTATCTTGTAAAATCTTCTTTTCTGTTTCTGTTTTATCTAACCTTTGTTCTATTTCTGTTTTTGTAGTATTTGTTAGCAAATCTTCTTTTGTTATAGTATCTTCTTTTCCTATGAATTCAGAATAGTAATAAATCTTATCGCTTTTCTTCCAACCAAACCGATATTTTAATCCATGTTCATTTTTATAACGATTTAACCAATAACAACAGGCAATATGCCTAAAATCGTATAAGGTTGTTTCAGAATACTTTTTTCCACCAGGAGTAGTATTATCCCCAAATAACTTCTTACAGTTTCTTTTTATGTATCTATTAGCAACGGTAGGGCAAATATTAAAAAGATAATCATCTTGTTTTAATTTCTCATCTTTAATATACTTCTTTAACATTTCTGTGCTAATAAGAAGTTGTATTTTTCTTCCAAAAGTCTTGGAAGTTTCATCTCTTATGTTTAATTTTCCAGAAACATCATCAAAATCAGAAACTTTGACATTAATTAATTCTGTTGGAGATCTAATCCCGCTATCAATTAAAAAATAAATTAAAGCTCTATATTTTGGTTTTACATAATCAGCAAGTTTAGAAACTTCTTCCTCAGTCAAATAAGACCATTTGGGTTTTTTTATATGTGTATCTAAATCAATAGTTATGTCATAAATAGCAATACCTTCTTTTCTATTAGTTTTCATCCACCAATGCCAAAAGGCTTTAAAGACTTTTACATAATCGCCAGTAGAAAGATATTCATCACCATTACTTTTTAATATTTCACGATTTCTCATTTTTGTAAATAGTTCGTGTATTTGGTTTTCATTTATTTTAGTAATATCATTTAAATCGTAAAGTTCTAAACATTTTTTAATAACAAAAATTAATTTGTATTTTATTGAATTTAATCTAATATAACTTCTCGCTCCTTTTTTTGAATTAATGCCTATATTTGTTCCTTGTTCCATATCATTAAGATATTTTAATAATATTCTAGCATTATCATTCCCATACCCACTAGAAAGCGTATCAAACGCATTCTCTTTCCATTCCTTGTATTTTTCTTCTGACTTATAGGGATTTATTCTCATCTTACAAATACCTCTCTCTGCGTATTTAAACAACTTGTATACAATTTGTATACCCCCTTAATTAGTCAAGAATATTATATGCGCGAACCGGGATTTGAACCCGGGTCTCAGCCTTGGGAAGGCTAAATACTGACCACTATACTATTCGCGCTTAAATTAATAGAATTAACTCTTATTATTTAAAGTTTTATAAAAAAATAAATGGACAACTTTCTGTCCTTCCCGCACGAAGTGCAGTAC